>JGI11705J14877_10000120_pt1 | contig 47426 bp, 44 predicted proteins | sample Etolaghawater15m_FD_14877 | JGI IMG/M metagenome (IMG submission 14877) | reverse complement strand
GAAAAGAGTTTAAAAATTCTTTAAAAGTCTTTCTTGAGGTTTGCGAAGAAAAGGGTGTTTCTCCTAAGAAAGAGTACTCTGGAAAGTTTAATCTCAGAATACCTCCGCAACTACATAGTGAAATTGCTGCTCGGGCAACAGCGGAACATAAAAGTATTAATCAACTCGTTTCAGAATTATTGAAGCAATCGGTCAGCGAGTGAGCAGCATATAACTAGGCAAATCACACGGATGTGTTTGCGAAGTTCCCCCATATTAGTGGACACCTTACTACAGCCTCGTTAGAAGACCAGGCTCACCGGAGTATTTAAATGATTCTGGACCTCCTGTTTCTTCTCCTTGGCATAGCCCTGCTGACCGTGGGTGGTGAGGCCTTGATCCGCGGCTCGCTGGCTGCGGCAAGGCGGCTGGGTGTATCGCCGTTGCTGAGCGGCCTGGTCATCGTCGGCTTCGGAACCTCCGCGCCCGAGTTGGTGGTATCGGTTAATGCCGCGATTGAAGGGCGACCCGACATCGCGATTGGCAACATTGTGGGTAGCAATGTCAGCAATGTTTTGCTGATCCTCGGTGTGTGTGCGCTGATTACGCCGCTGGCGGTCAAACCGCTGGCTTTGCGACGGGATGCTGTGACGGTTGTGGCCGCAAGCATCCTGTTCCTGGTCCTCGTTGGAGGCAGCGCGTTGGGGCGTGGGGATGCCGTGATATTGCTGGGTTCTCTGGTCGCTTACCTGGCCTGGGCCTACTGGAGTGAACGCTTCCACGCGGCGCCTTCGGGGGAGCTGCATCTGGCGGAAGCAGACGAGCTTTCCAGCCTGCCAAAGTCGGTGTTGTGGACGCTAATCGCCGTGCTGCTTGGTCTGCTGCTTTTGATCGTCGGCTCACAGGTTCTGCTGATTGGCGCCGTTGGTATTGCTGCGCATTTTGGTGTGCCGGAGGCTGTCATTGGCTTGACGCTTGTGGCCGTGGGGACATCGCTTCCCGAACTGACCATATCGGTGATTGCCGCTATTCGGCGGCATGCCGATGTGGCGGTTGGCAACATACTCGGTAGTAACATCTTCAACTTGCTTGGAATCCTGGGGATTTCAGCGCTTCTTCAGCCGTTGCCCGTTCATTCGAGGATCGTCCATTTCGATCAATGGGTTATGCTTGGCACCGCGTTGCTGTTACTGTTGTTCTTGTACACGGGGAGGCGCCTGAGCCGCGCCGAGGGGGGAATACTTTTGTTGGGCTACGCTATGTATGTGTGGTTGAGTTTCACGGTATTCGGGGGCTGATATGAAATCGCCTGAAAAGGCGCTGTGCCCGGCGCGCAATATCGCTGTATTGCCGCCGGTGAGTCTGTTTGTCGGGGTGCGTCAGGTTTAAATCCAATGCCGTTTACACCTTTTCACATGGGGCCGGGCATTCTGATCAAGGGCCTGCTGCAGGGCAGTTTCAGCCTGATGGTGTTTGGCTGGACACAGGTTGTCATGGATATACAGCCGCTGCTTGTCATGCTGACCGGTGAAGGCCACCTGCACGGCTTTTCGCATACCTACATCGGTGCGACCTTGCTTGCGATATTCGCGGCGCTGACGGGTAAATACCTGTCGCCCATCGGCCTGTGGATATTAAGGGTGCCGCCCGGTTTGCACACGCGAATTCCGTGGTGGGTGGTGATCGTCAGCGCGTTCATCGGCAGCTACAGCCACGTTCTGCTCGACAGCATCATGCATGCCGATGTTCAGCCCTACTATCCGATTATATTGAGTAACCACTACCTGGGCCTGATATCAGTCAATGCGCTACACCAGTTTTGCCTGTATACGGGGGTGCTGGGTGGCGCCATTTATTATTTCGTTCAGTGGCGAGGCAAAAAGACTTAACCGCGCTATCCTGCAACCAATACGTTGCGAGTTGTAGACGTTTCATCCCACACCAGGAGAACCCATCATGCGAGCCTTAGCGTTTTTTCTATTGTTGTGTATCGGCTTCGTCGCCCATGCGGAAACATTGCAGTCAGCGTCGCAAACCAAGGCGGTTTCCGACGAGATCATGAAACATTTCGTCAAGGAGGAATTTGCCGCCGGCATCGAGATCGCCAAGAAGTACTGGCCGACCTCGCCGGATGAGCTGGACGCGCTGGCGAAACAGATTGGCGAGCAGTGGGCGGTCGTGCGCCAGAACTACGGCACGCCAATGGATTACGAATTCATTCGGGTCGATCGCCTGGGCAGTTCGTTCGTGCGCCTGTATTTTCTGCACAAGTTCGAGGTCAGCGCGATTCACTGGAAATTTACCTTCTACAAACCGCAGGACGGCTGGGTGATCACCGACCTGTCGTTCCAGGGTGATCTCGAAGGGCTGTTCGAAATCGTCAAATAAGCTGGGTTAAATGACCGGGGTTAAATGACCGGGGTTTAATGAACGGGCGGGAAACTTTCATCCCGATGTGGCCACGGGTAATCAGCAGCCGCGTGTCGAGGGCGCTTCAGTCAGCGATGGAGCGTTGCGTTCACTCCCATCAACTTTGTTTTTCAATCCACAGTGTCACCTCGCCAACCCGGAAGCCCCACTTGTTCATTTCGGCGCGGTTGATCAGGCGCTTTTCATCCATCAGGTACATCCAGTCGTCGAAGTCGATATGCCAGGTTTCGCCGTCGACCTCGATCGCCAGTGTATAGGACCAGTTCAGTGCATAACCCTCGCTCTGGCCCTCGGCCGGGCTGACCACGTCGGATGCGGTGCCGGTATAGCGGCCATTGTCCTGCTTGTGCAGGAACCAGGTGCGTTGCTGCTGTTCGCCATCATCGTAGTAAAAATTTTCTTCTAGCTTGCCGCGATCACCCTGCCAACTGCCAACCATGTCGACGCGAAAGCGACGCAGGACCTTGCCGTTGCGATCCTGCACCATGCCCCAGGCGGTGAGCGGACCGTTGTAGAATTCTTCCATCTTGAGTAGCGGCTGGCTGTCGCGGTAGTAACTCATGGGTGTACTGCAGCCGATTAACAGAGCGCTTGCGATAAGGATCAGACTACGCATCGGGGTCTCCCGGGCTCTGGCCCAATAATTGTTGGCGTAAGGCGGGTTCGCGTGTTTCGCTGGACAGCCAGATGGCGAGAAAGGCTGGCGCGAACGCTGGATCGGTAAGCTCGCCCAGCCGTGTTTCGTTGTGATAAAACGTGCTATGTCCGTTTGGCTGTACGCGCAATACGAGCTCGTCACCGGGTTTGACCGATGGCCACAGTTCGCGCAGTTGTTGCGCCCACTCGGGATGCCAGATCAGGTTCAGACGCCGCCATTCGTCGAGCGTGGCGTCCACCAGTTTTTTTGATTCGATATCGCGTGCGTAGCGAATGGCCAGCGCCAGCGGGTAGCTTCCTTCGCGGTAAGCGCCATCGGCGGTTAACAGGCGAATGTCGTACAGCTTCCAGAACAGCCAGTGCATTTCACTTTGCCCGACCGGGGTCAGGTCGCGAACCGGGCTGGCGGTGGCGGGTGATACAACGGGCAGTGCGGTGAGCAGGCCCAGCAGCATGATGTGTCGAATGTGGTTCATGCTGCGGGACTCCTGATGTAAAAATCGAGCCTTACCAGCACCGGCAGTAAAATTGACCACAGGATTGCCAGTGCCATCACGGAAACGGTAAGGCCCAAGGGAAGTTCGACTGCATCGAGTCGCCAGCCGGCGAGGTAGGATGCGGTACCGGCCAGCGCGCCCAACGGCGCCAGCGCGATCAACGGTAAACGGCGCAGCCACGCCAGGCTGTGGCCCAGCGAGAGCACGAAGCCGACCCATACCAGCGCCAGCCACCAAGGCATGCCATCGAAATTGAACACGCCGCTCAGGGTCAACAGGGCGTCGGCGCTGATGCCGATCAGGGCAATGGGCGCCACCTGCCAGTCGCTGCGCCCCGTGGGGCTGAAGGCGAAGTGCAGGGCGATCAGCAACAGCGACAGCAGCAGCCAGTCGTTGCGGCCGAGCACGGCGCTGAACCAGATCAGCTGGAATGCGATCAGTTGCAGCCAGAACCATCCGCGCATCGTCTTGCTCCGGGTTTGGCGGCTTCGAAATGTACCAGGCCGATAGCGCCCTCGCGAAATCCGCCTTCGCAATAGGCGAAGTAGAATTGCCACAGGCGCTGGAAGTATTCATCGTAACCCAGCTCTTGCAGGCGTTGGCTTCTGGCATTGAATCGTGCCGACCACTCGTGAATGGTTTGCGCGTAATGTTTGCCGTAGTCGTTTAAACGGGTCAGGGTCATGCTGGTGCGCTGCGACAGCTGGCGCGTCATCTCGCTGACCGAGGGCAGGCAGCCACCCGGAAAGATGTAGCGCTGGATGAAGTCCACGCCCTTGCGGTACTGACCGTACTGCTGATCGGCGATAGTGATGGCCTGGATCAGCATGCGGCCATCGTCTTTGAGCAGGCGTTCAAGCTGTTCGAAGTAATCCGGCAGGTAGCGATGCCCGACGGCCTCGATCATTTCGACCGATACCAGCTTGTCATACTGTCCTTGCAGATCGCGGTAATCCTGCAGTAACAGGGTGACCCGGTCTTGCAGGCCCTCCAGCATCAGCTGTTCGCGTGTGTATTCGTACTGACGGCGTGACAGCGTGGTGGTGGTGACGCGGCAGCCGTAATGGCGCGCGGCAAAGCAGGCCAGCCCGCCCCAGCCGGTGCCGATTTCGAGCAGGTGATCGTCGGGACCGAGTTGCAGGGCGTCGCAGATCATGTGCAGCTTGTTGATCTGGGCTTTTTCGAGGCTATCGGTGGGTTGTGCATAAATGGCCGATGAATACTGCATGTGCGGATCGAGCATCAGGCGATACAGGTCGTTGCCTATATCGTAATGCGCGGCAATGTTGCTGCGGCTACCGGCGCGACTGTTGCTATTTAGCAGGTGCTGTAAACGGTGCCAGGGCCATGTGATCCAGCCGAGACGTTTCTCCAGCCGCTCCAGTGTCGCCAGGTTGCGCGCGAACACGCGAATGACTGCGGTCAGGTCGGGCGATTGCCAGTCGCCATCGACGTAGGATTCGGCGATACCGATATTGCCGCCGCTGAGCAGGCGACGATACATGCGTGCATCGTTGACTTCGACCCGTGCCTGTAAGGCCGCGTCCAGTTCACCGAAGACGTATTGGCCTTGGTGATCCTGGATGATCAGGCCGCAATCCTTGAGGCCGCCGAGCAGCGAAAACACGATGCGCCGCGCGCTGTGATCGATGATGGAATAAGAAGGCGTCTGAATAATGCTATCCACTGATGTCTCCGGGAATTCAGGGGTGTGAATGGTAGGGCACGCGCTTGATGAACAGCTTCAGCGCCTGCCAGTAAATCGCGCGCAATATCGACAGGGTCATCATTGGCCACTGCTTCAGGGTGGTGAACAATGAACGGCTGGTCAGGGCCTGGCGCTGCAGGCTCAGCGTCGCGTCGAATACCTTTTGGTCGCGCCAGTTTTCGATATGAACCATTATGCGTTGCGGTGACCAGTCGATGCGCCAGTGGTACTGCATGTCGAGATCCATGAACGGCGATACATGGAAACGTTTGGGGGTGGCCGCCGGGTTGTCGATATCCACCAGGTAACAATGGGTTTCGTTCCACGGCGTGTTATGCACCTCGGCCAGCATGTACAGCGCCTGCTCGCCATCAAAGCAGAAGAAGAAATTGACCGGGCTGAAGTACAGGCCGAAACAGCGAACCTGGCCCAGCAGCAGGACGCGGTCGATCGTGTCTGTGTGTCCGCCAAGCGCTGACACCTTTTCAATGACCGCGCTTTTCAGCGGGCCCTGGGCCGGGCCCTGTTTGAGATAGTCGCTACGCCGAAAGCTGAACGGGGCGAAGCGTTCACTGGCGAACCAGCGCAATGATTTCTCCAGTTGCTCGATTTCATCCAGATCGATGGCCAGCATGTACAGCGGATAGTTGAAGCCGTGTGCGGCGACCTCGTAGCGCTGGTGATGCACGACACCGGTGAACAGCGCGCTGTTAAAATCCTGAGTCGGCGTTAAGCTCATAGCTCGACCCCGAAATGCCGGCACACATCGAGCGCGCTGCGCACGCCGTCTTCATGAAAGCCGTTGTACCAGTAAGCGCCGCAAAAATAGGTGTGGCTGTGCCCCGAGATGCTGTCGTATTGCTGTTGCGCCCTGATCGTGCCGCTGTCGTAGACCGGGTGGGCATAGCTGTAGCGGCCGAGAACCTTGTTGGGATCAATGGCCTCGCTGCGATTGAGCGTCACGCAAAATGTTTTGTCGGCGTCGATGCCCTGCAGGATGTTCATGTTATAGGTCACCGCCGGTGGCGCATCCTCGCCCGCGCCCTGCCAGAAGTTCCAGCTTGCCCAGGCGCGGCGATTGCCGGGCAGCAGGCTGGTGTCGGTATGCAGTACGACGTCGTTTTCGCGATATTCGAGCGCCGACAAAACGTTGCGTTCCTGGGTACTGCAATCCCCCAGCAGTTTGAGGGCCTGGTCGGAATGACAGGCCAGCACCACGTCGTCGTAGTCCTGGTTATCGATGATGGATTTAACCTGTACACCATGATCGTGGCGCGTAACCGACAATACCGGGCATCCGGTTCGAACCTGTTGCACGGGTTTGACCAGACCTGGAATGTAGGCGCGTGAGCCATCCTTGATGACGTACCATTGCGGGCGGTTGAGCACGTTCAGCAGGCCGTGGTGATTGAAGAAGCGCAGGAACAGGTCCATCGGGAAGATCCGCGCATCTCGAATCGATGATGACCAGATGGCGGCGACCATGGGCAGGATGTAATGCGCGGCGAAGAATTCGCTGAAGCGATACAACTGCAGGAAGTCGCCCAGCGTCGATGTGTTGCCAGCGCCTCCACTGGCCAGGCGCTGCTTGGTCAGTTTGTTGAAGCGCAGGATCTCGGCGATGAATGCATAGAACTTTGGGCTTAGCAGGTTGCTGCGCTGGGCGAACAGGGTCGACAGGTTGTTGCCATTGTATTCGATGCCGGTCTCCTGATGCTGCACGCTGAAACTCATCTCGGTTGGCTGAATGGCCACGCCGGTGCGCTCCAGTAGCTTGAGGAAATTGGGATAAGTCCAGTCATTGAACACGATGAAACCGGTATCGATGGCGTAGTGTTTGTCGCCCAGATTGATATCGACGGTTGCTGTGTGACCGCCCAGTCGAGCTTCAGCCTCGTACAGTGTCACGTCATGTTGCTGGCTCAACAGGTGGGCCGCAGTCAGGCCGGAAATGCCACTGCCGATGACGGCGATTCGTTTCATGCGTTCTCCCGGGTCATGCTGACCGCGATACGGTGCCAGAGCCCTTGCGGCAGCCAGGACAGCAGGCGCATGCTCAGAATAAACAGGAATGGAAAATTGATCTCTCGTTTGCCCCGATTCAGTCCGGCGCGAATGATCAGGCTGGCTTCGGCCGTTGTAATGCGTCCGGGCATGGGGAAATCATTGCGCCGGGTCAGTGGTGTATCGACGAAGCCGGGGCGAACGATGGAGACGCCAATGGCGTATTTCTGCAGGTCCACAGCCAGTGTGCGTCCCAGATAATCGAGCGCGGCCTTGGATGCGCCGTAGGCCTCGGCACGGGTCAAAGGCAAAAAGGTGACCGACGAACTCACGATGGCGATGCGGCTGCCGGATTGCATATTGGGCAGCAACGCGGCGAGGCAGTTGGCGGTGCCGAGCAGGTTGGTGTTGACAACATGCTCGAACACTTCGGCATCGAAGTGGCGTGCGTCATCGATGTACTCGCAGGCGCCGGCATTCAGGATAACCAGATCCAGATGACTCAAATCCTGCAGAGCTGTTTTGGTCTGATTGCGGTCAGTGGTATCGAATACCCGGAATTCGCCGTTGAACCCGGGCAGTTCAAGGCTCAATCTGGCCTCGTCGCGGCCGCAGGCGATGACCTGCCAGCCATCGCACTGGTAATCACGCGCCAGCTGCAGGCCGATGCCGGAGGATGCGCCGGTGATCAGCACGCTTTTCATGCAGAGCGTGCTCCTCTCAGTGGTTTAGGTTGTAGCGAGATGTGTGCCATCGTTGCGGTGTGTTGAACAGATGGTGCAAGGCTAGATTCGTGGCCGTGAAACGCCTGTCAAATCCATGTGAAAATTACGTGAAGGTGTGAAAAATAATTTCGGGCGTCAGGCGAGGCGGCGTTTCAGGGTGCGAATGATGCTGCCGAGCAGGGGCAGTTGTTCGTACAGCATCGCGCCGAGGTCGAAGTAGTCGCGATGCCAGTGAATATGGCTATTAAAGCGCAGGTGGCTGACGCCGGGCACCGTGATGGTTGCGCCGCCGTTCAGGCGCGGGTGGGCCAGGCGCATGCTCCAGCGCAGGTAGGCCTCGCCGTCGAGCTCGTCGACGGACTCGATATCGAAGCGGCAGCTCAACACCTGGTCCATCGAATGTTCGAAATAGGCATGCAGCGCCGGCAGACCGCTGACGCGGTGTACCGGGTCCTGGAACTCGATATCGTTGGCGTATATTGAAGCCAGCTCGCTCAGCGGGCGCTGATCGAGTTCACGGTAAAACTGGCAGAATCGTTCGAGTATCGGTGACATGGGCGTTATTGGGCAGCCGTGTGAGCGCGCTAGAGTATCCTGCCCCGCTTACAACAACAACCGGGTTGGCGATAGGCGAATACAGCCAGCCGCCCGCTTACAGCTCTTCGAGTATGCGAAAGCCCAGGTCGTCGTTTCGTTCGTGCGGGGTGTTGTTGTAACGTACGAAGACCTTGAGCAGGCTGTTGTCGCTGCGCCATGAGCCGCCGCGCACACTCACCGTGTGTCGTTGAATATTGTCGTGACAGCGGGTTTCCTCGCCGTTGTAGCCGTCCATGGTGTAGGCCGAACAGGTCCACTCCCAGACATTGCCCTGCAGGTCATGAATGCCGAGTTCGTTCGGCTCGTAACTGCCCACCGGTTTGATTTTGGACGACTGCCACGGATACAGGCAGGTTCGACAGGCGGCATCGCCCCAGCCTATCGGCACGGGGATGTAGTGGCTGGTCGCACTGTACTTGGCGACGTATTCCCATTCCGCCTCGGTCGGTAGGCGGTAGCGGCGGTTGTTCTTTTTGCCCAGCCAGTCGCAATAGGCCAGGGCATCGAACAGCGATACGTTGATGACCGGGTTTTTGCCCCGGCCCATGCCCTCGTCGCTGGGCAGTTTGCGCCCGGTTTCCGTGGCGAATGCATCGTATTCGTCAAAGGTGACCTCATACCTGCCGATGGCGAAGTCTCTGGCGATGGTAATTTTTTTCGGTGGCTGGTTGTCCACTTGACCGGTCAGCGAGCCGATGGTGAAGCTGCCGCCCGGCACCCTGACCATTTCGGGTGTGAGTCTGGCGGTGGGTTTCCTGGCGGTACTGGCGCCCTGCCTGTCCAGCGCCTCGATCAGGTCGGGCAATAGCAGCAGGGGCAGGCTGATCAGGCTGGCGGCGATTCTTGAGTTCGACGTATACATGGGTTTGGTCAAATGCGGGATGACACTTCAATAGCCTAGTCGATGGCGTCGGTTTTTTTGCCAAAAAGTACGGATCTGTATCAATGGAGATGAACAATACCGTTGCGCGCGACAATGATGATTCGCGGGGTGTCGATATTCGCTGCATTAAAAAACCCGGCTAGGGTCACCGATACATCGTCATTCGGTTCCGGCCGGGTTTTGCGCAGAGAGACTTCTCTCGTTGTTTTTACTTATAGTCCACCCGGCGGTGTTTACCGGGCTATAGACCCGTCAATTGACGTGGGTCAGGGCCGACCTTTTTAGCCTTTCGAGGGTGGCGTCGCTGGCCTTTGCTCGACTATGCTCAACGGAAGAATGCGCGTGTTGCGTGCTCGCCTGCGTTCATCAATACAGCCGTTTCGCTGGCCCTGATTGCCGCCCTCTCCGCACCCGACCGGGTGCGCATGGCATGGCGATCTACACGATGCGCTTGCTGTAAACGAGCGCCTCGATCGTCAGCCCCTGATCCAATTGCACCTGAGTCGAGCCAATCCGTTTCCACTGCATGTGGCGGAGGAATTCCCGCGCATCGCTATGGTCGCTTTCACATCCGGCCTGGGCGTTGCCATAATCTTCTGGTTGAGCGCGGAGCATGATCACTGCACGCTCTCAAGGATCATTTTCACCACCTGCTGGTCGCAATGGGCGCGCGCGCAACGGGTGATGTCCCGGTCAGGTATGAAGATGTTCACGCAACCGCAGCCCGTTCAATCCAGTCAAAAAGCGCCGTCATTTATGCCTATAACCCGTAGCAATATCTTGAGACTGAGGCTGGTCCATGGCGGGTGATGGCGGCGTCAAGGCGTCGTGAAGAAGCCCCCTTAATTTGCATGTCCTGCGTATAAAAGGATCATCCTGTGAGCCACAACAGCCGTTATACTGCGGCCAAAGAAGCAGGCGTAATCATGCTGGCGCCTGCAACCCTGTATAACCAGCACAAGGAGCAACATGCTTCATCTACACCAGTCGAACCGGATCGAAAACCTGTTTCAGGCATTAACCAAAGAGCTTGAGTTGGCCCCTGGCGATGTTTTCGCGCCAGAGATCATTGTGGTCGAAGAACCGGGCATGGCGCGCTGGCTGTCACAGCAGATTGCCTGCTCCCAGGGCATTGCGGCCAATATCGAGTTTCCCCTGCCGGCGGGGTTCGTGTGGAAGATTCTGAATGCCCAGCTGGAGCTCGACGATACCCTGGGCAGCCTGGGTAAATCGTCGCTTGTCTGGTATGCGATGCAGTTGTTACCGCAGTTGCGCAAACAACCTGGCTTCGGGGCCATCGATGTTTATCTCGCCGGGCCGGATGAGGAAACCCGAATCTACCAGTTGAGTCGCCAGATCGCCGACCTGTTCGATCAATACCTGATCTATCGCCCGGATATGATCATGCGCTGGCAGGCGGGCGGCGACAACGGCTGGCAAGCCGAACTGTGGCGCGCCATCATGCGCCTAAGCCGACAGGCGCACTGGGCGGCGCTGGTGCAGGACTTCTTGCACAGTATCGAGCAGCAGGGCTTCAGACCCGGCCGGTTGCCGACGCGGGTGAGTCTGTTCGCGATCAATTCCCTGTCGCCGGGATATATCGAGCTGCTAGGTCAGCTCGCGCGCTTTATCGATATACATCTGTTCATCGTCAACCCGTCGTACCATTACTGGGGCGATATCGTGTCGGAGCGCACGCTGGCGAGGTTGCGTGAGCGCTGGCGCCGCAGTGGCCGGAGCGATGTCTCCGGGCTGTATGATGTCGGTAACCCGCTGCTTGCGTCGATGGCGCAACCCTGTCGCGATTTCATCAATCAGTGGCAAGACCTGAGTCCGCTTGAGCATGAATATTATCAGCCGTTGCAGGCGCAAAGCCTGCTGGCCCGCGTGCAGGACGACATTCTGAACCTGCAGGCGCGCGGGCATGCCGTTCTTCCCGCCGAAACCATTGAGCCCGATCAGTCGCTGCAGGTGCATGCATGCCATAGCCCGATGCGCGAGGTACAGGTATTGCATGATCGCCTGCTGGGTTTATTCGACAAAAAAAATGGCCAGGGCCTGGCCGATCTGGAGCTGAGGGATGTTGTGGTTGTGATGCCCGACGTCACTGTCTACGCCGCCGCGATCGATGCGGTGTTCGGCGCCGCGCCCGAGTCGCGTTGCATACCCTACAACATCGCGAATTATTCACCCGAACGCGACCCGATCGTTGAAACCCTGCTGGCATGGTTGTTGTTGCCGGAAGACCGCTTCGAGGCCCCGGTGGTGATGAGCTGGCTCGAATTAGCCGCGGTCAGGCAGAAATTCCGCCTGTCTGATGAAGCCATCGAACGCATTCGTGACTGGGTCAATGCCAGCGGCATCCGCTGGGGGCTGGATGCCGAGCACAAGCAGCAACTGGGTTTGCCAGCCAACGAGCACAATACCTGGGCCTTTGGTTTCAAACGTCTGCACTTAGGTTATGCCATGCCGGCCGATGCCGAGCTGTTTTCCACTGTGGCCCCTCTTGATGCAGTCGAGGGTGGCGATGCCGTATGGCTGGGGCAGTTGGAGGCCTTTGTGCAACAGTTGGCTGGATTCGCGCGTGAATTCAGGCAAAGCGCCACGCCGCTGCAATGGCAGAGCCGAATCAATCGAATGATTGAACAGTTGTTGCAGCCTGATGAGGCAGAACTCATGGTGCTTGACGACTTGCGCCAACAGTTGGCGAATCTGGTGCAGGTTACCGCCTCGACCGGCTTCGATGAGGTGATCAGTAACCGGTTATTACATCAGCATCTGGGGATGTTGTTATCATCCGCGCGGGAAGGGTATGGCCTGCTGGGTGGCCGGGTGACCTTCTGCAATATGGTGGCGGTGCGCGCCATTCCATTCCGCGTGGTTTGCATGTTGGGCATGAGCGATGACAGTTTTCCGCGAACCCAGCAGGCAGCAGGCTTTGATCTGATCGCTGAACAGCCGCGTCAGGGTGATCGTTCGTTGCGTGACGACGACCGTAACCTGTTCCTGCAAACCCTGTTGTCAGCCAGGGATGTCGTGCATATCAGCTACGTTGGGCGCAGCCAGCAGGATAACGCCGAACGCCAGCCATCGGTGGTCGTCACCGAGTTGCTCGATTATGTCGAACAGGGGTATACCCTGGCGCAGGGGCCGTTACGTGACCGTATCCATATTGAGCAAGCGTTGCAGGCATTCAGTGTGCGTAACTTCGCACGCGGCAGTTACGCCGAGGAGTGGTTGCAGCGTGAGGAGAGGGTCAAACCTTTTGCGCTGGACCCGCTCGAGCGTCCCCGGCCGGATCAGGCAGGGCTGTATCGGCTGGAATCGCTGACGCGTTTTGTGGTGAACCCGGCGCGCCATTTTCTTGAGCAGGGTCTGGGTGTTCGCGCTGCGGAATATGCCGAGTCGCTTGACGATAGCGAGGTTTTCGAGCTGGATCATATTCAGGCCTACGCCATCAAGGAGCAGTTGTTGGGCGAGCGGATACAGGGCGCCGACATGCAGCCGTATTTCGAACGACTGTACGCCCGGGGTGGGCTGCCTCACGGTGAAGCCGGGCGCATCAATTACCGTAAGCTGCTCAATCAGGTCGATGCGATGGCGCCCGCGATAAATGAATATCTTGCCGCCGGCAGTACAACACGCGATCTTGAATTGATACTGCGAGATAAAAAACTGCTTGGCCGTTTGCAGCGGGTGACGCCGCAAGGGCTGCTGCAGTTTCGACCTGCCAGGCTTGTGGCAAAGGACAAGCTGCGATTATGGGTGGAGCACCTGGCCCTGTGCGCCGCGGGTGTTGCCGCCAGCAGCCTGCATGTCGCCGTAGATCGCGCTTTTACTCTGTATCCGCTGGAACCCGATGAGGCTCAGCGCCATTTGTTGCGTCTGATCGAGCTTTATGACGAGGGGCTGTGCCGCCCATTGCCGCTATACCCAGGCGCGTCGCTGGAATATGTCAGCAAGCTGAAAGGCGACGAGACTGGCAAGGCCATGTTGGCCGCGAAGAAGAAATGGCAGTCGAGTGACTATGCGCGGGGAGATAGCGATGATCCATGGATCGCCATGGCGTGGCGCGACCTGGATCCATTCAATGCAGAATTTGAAGCGCTGGCGCGAGAGGTCCTGCTGCCCTTGCAAGGCTGTGTCGAGCAGGGGGCAAAGGCATGAATATTCTGGATATCGCAAGCTTTCCACTGACTGGCCAACGACTGATCGAGGCCAGCGCCGGCACCGGTAAAACCTATACCATCACCAGCCTGTATCTGCGGCTGCTGCTTGAACGACAGTTACAGGTGACACAGATTCTTGTGGTGACCTTTACCGAGGCCGCAACCCAGGAGCTGCGTGGGCGCATTCGCAGGCGCATACACGAGGCGCTGTTATGGCTGGAGGGCCAAACGGCTGATGAAGGTCTGGCTGACTTGCTGCAAAAATATAAGGGGCAGAGTGATCTTATCCAGCGTCTGCGTGATGCTATCACGCGCATGGACGAGGCCAGTATCTACACCATCCATGGATTCTGTCAGCGTAGCCTTGGCGACAGTGCGTTTGAAAGCGGGGTGTTATTCGATAATGAGTTCATTACCGATGAAACAGGGCTAAGGCTGCAGGCCGCGCGTGATTTCTGGCGTCAGTCCGTGGCTGCTGCGGAGCGCAATGACGCGGTATGGGTGTTGCAGCGCTGGCAAACCCCAGCGCAGTTGCTGGACGAGTTGGGGCCATTGCTCAGGCAGCAGGATGTGCGCATCGTGCCGGAGTTGTCGGGCCTATCAATCGGCGAGACAGGGGCCAGACGCGATAAAGCCCGCGCCGAGTTTTGTAGCCTTTGGGGCGAGGCGGCATCCGAGGCCATGGCCTTGTTGCATGACAGCGACTTGCTCAGCCGGGCTGAAAAAAACTACAGGACAGATCGACTTGATGAACTCGAGGCGACAGTGCATGCGTTTATTGGCGACAACAGTTTATCGTTCGCGCTTCCAGCGTCGTTTGAACTGTTGACCACGAGCCGGATCCATTGCCCTGATTCGCATTTAAAGAGAGCGGCAGACAGGAAAATACCTGCACCCGAACACGCCTTGTTCGATGCCGCCGAGGCTCTGGCTCAGAGCCATGCGCAACATGACAGCTTGCGTGAGTCACTGTTCATGCTTGATGCCGCAGATAAAATTCGCAGTGCGCTAGAACGGTTCAAGCAAAACAGTCGCCTGCTGTTTTTCGATGACCTGCTGCTGCGCCTTGATGCTGCGCTGGGCGCCGAGCGTGGATCGCTACTTGCCCAGCGCCTGCGTAGCCAGTACCCGGTTGCCATGATCGATGAGTTTCAGGATACCGATCCCACGCAGTATCGAATTTTCCAGCGCATCTATGCCGATAGCGATAAAACGGGCTTGTTCATGATTGGCGATCCCAAGCAGGCTATTTACAGTTTTCGCGGCGCTGATGTGTTTACTTATATGCAGGCGCGCAGTGATACTGATGCCAATACCGCTCATTTTACCCTGAATACCAATTATCGATCACATGTGGACCTGATCGATGCGATCAATGCCCTGTTTGCATCGTCTGCGGCACCATTTATTTACAACGACGATATCGAGTTCCATGAGGCAGAGGCGTCGCCTGACAGCAAGGCCCAGGGCGAAGCATTCTGCATCGACGGTGTGAGGCCAACGCCCATGTTGTGCTGGCATCTTGAGATGACCGGCGACAACGTATCCCGCGGTAGCATTACAAAGGACTGGGCCAAACGACATTCTGCCGCCGCTGCCGCTGCCGAGATTGCGCAACTGCTCACTCAGGGTCAAAGCGGTAAAGCGACCATAGGTGCCCGGGCATTACAGGCCAGTGATATCGCGGTGCTGGTGCGTGATCGCTTTGAAGCCGCGGCAATACGCCAGGCGCTGGCGCAAGCCGGGGTGGCCAGCGTGTTTATCAGCAGGGACAGTGTTTTCACCAGTGACGAGGCGGTCGATCTGACTCATCTGCTGCGCGGCGTGGCGGAACCCGGCAATGCGACGCTTTTACGTACCGCGCTGGCAACGCGGCTGATTGGTAAAGGCGCATGTGAGATTGATGAAATCTATCATGATGGTGCGGCCTGGGAAGGCATGGTCGACGCCTTCCTGGGTTACCAGTCGTTGTGGAACCGGCAGGGCTTTATGCTGATGTTCTATCGTTTGATGCATGAACAGGCCATCAGCGCGCGCTTGCTCGCAGGCGCCGATGGCGAGCGGCGAATGACCAACCTGCTGCAGTTGGTCGAACTCGCACAGCAGGCATCGAGCGAGCGCCCCGGTATCGATAACCTGCTGCATTGGCTTGAGGCGCAACGCCAGAATCCGGATGGTAATAGCGAGGATCAGCAGTTACGTATGGAAAGCGATGAAAACCTGGTACAGATTGTCACCATCCATAAAAGCAAGGGGCTTGAATACCCGCTGGTGTTTGTGCCTTTTGTGTGGGGTAGTAAAGAAATAAAAAAGGCGCGAATACTCAGCTACCATGATGACAATCGAAACCTGGTGGCTGATCTCTCGGGCACCCAAAGCGCCGGACTGACGGTGGCTGATCGTGAACGTCTGGCGGAGGATCTACGCCTGCTGTACGTGGCGTTCACGCGCGCGCGTTACCGGGTCTATTTTTGCTGGGGGCGCATCAATGGCGCGGATAAATCGGCCCTGGGTTACCTGCTGCATCAGCCGCTGGACCCGGTAGGCGCGATTTCCTGCAGGCTCATGCAGTTGGATGACAGGGCGATCCGTGAAGATCTTTTGGCCTTGAACCATGGCGGCGCAGGCTTGCTGGATGTGCAGGCCGCCGCCAGGCAGGGTGAGGTTTTCCGACCGCTCAGGGCAGCCGACGGGCGTTTGAAGGCGTTGAATTTTAGCGGACAGTTGCTCCAGCGCTGGCGGGTCGGCAGCTACAGTGGACTGATCATGAGCGATAGCCATCGCGTCGATTTTTACAGCGAGCGGCCGGATCATGATCAGGCTGCGCAAGACGACGAAGTGACAATCACAGATCATGCATTGACGGTGTTCAGTTTCCCACGCGGGGCGCAGGCCGGACTATTGCTGCATCAGCTCATGGAGCTCATCGATTTTTCCAACGCGCGGTCCGATGTCACCCGCGACTGTGTGCTCGAGAACCTGCAACGATTCGGCTTCGATGAAAAATGGGCTGGAGTGGTTGGCGTCTGGATCGAAGCCATTGTGGATACGCCGCTCGACGCGCAGCAGAGCTTGCGGTTACGCGATGTGGCGGCCGCTAATCGGTTGCTTGAGATGGAGTTTCATTTTGCCCTCGATGGATTTTCGGCGCAGGCGCTGAATGCCCTGTTGAACCAGCATCGGAATGAAGGCCTGCGGCCTGCAGCTCTGGAATTCCCGCCGCTGTCGGGCCTGATGAAAGGCTTTATCGATCTGGTGTTCGAGCATGCTGGCCGATTCTACGTGCTGGATTACAAGACCAACCATCTGGGCAATCGTTACGATCGTTACCAGCTGCCCGCCCTGCAGCAAGCCATGGTCGAGCATAACTATGATTTGCAGTATCTGTTGTATTGCCTGGCGTTACATCGTTACCTGCGGCAGCGTTTGCCGGGTTATGCTTATTCAAGCCATTTCGGTGGCGTCTATTACCTGTTCCTGCGCGGCATGACGCCATCCAATGGCAATGCCAGCGGTGTTTATTTTGATCGCCCGGAGGAGGCGCTGATCGAAGCGCTGGATCGGCTGTGTCAGGAGGTGGACGCATGAGCAGCGTATTTCGCCATTTGAAACAGGCGTTAGCGCAGGGTTTGTTGCGCAACGTCGATTATTACTTTGCCCAACATGTTCATGCGCTGGATGGAACCGATAACGCAAATCTTGCGCTACTGGCCGCGCTGACCAGCGCCAGTCTGGGTGAGGGCAACGTCTGCCTCGATTTGGCGGCGATTGCCGGCAGCCCCCTGAAAGGGCCGGAAGATGACGCCGATATTGTCGTGGTTGATGCACTGGACGAGTTGTTGCAGGCACTGCAGCGCAGCGCCATGGTCGGTAAACCCGGTGAGCAGGCACCGTTGATTGTGGATGCAAACAACCGTTTGTATCTGGGGCGATACTGGTGGTACGAGAAAAAGGTGGCGGAGACATTGCGCCAGCGGGCACAACCGGTCGCCGACGAGGTGCAGGATCTGCAGCGCCTCGGTGCATCGCTGAAACGCCTGTTTCCGCTCAAGCCCGGGCGCATCGACTGGCAGATGGTCGCCGCGGCGATAACCGCCTTGCGCCGATTCAGCGTCATTTCCGGCGGTCCTGGAACCGGAAAAACGCATACGGTGACTGCCATACTGGCGCTGCTGATCGAGCAAAACGATGGGGGCAAGGGTCTCAATATCGCGCTTGCCGCGCCGACAGGCAAGGCCGCCGCTCGCCTGAGCGAATCCATACGCAAGGCCAAGCCAGCCATTCACTGTGCTGAGAACATCCGGCAACGCATCCCTGAAGAAGCGACGACCATACATCGCCTGATTGGCATCCGACCCGGGCGCTCGCAGGCAAGACATCATGCAGACAACAGCCTGCCGGTGGATGTGCTGGTGGTGGACGAGGCATCGATGATCGATCTGCCGATGATGGCCGCGTTGCTGGACGCCGTGCCGCCGAATGCGCGAATTATCATGCTCGGGGACAAGGACCAGCTGGCCTCGGTTGAGGCAGGTAGCGTGTTTGCCGATATCAGTGGGGGTGATGCGGTGTCGCGCTTTAGCGGCGAATTGCTTGAGCAGCTACGCGAGTTGACGGGGCAGGACCTGCAGTTGCAACAGGCGAGTGCGGGTTTTTCCGATTGCGTGGTGCAGCTGCAAACCAGTTACCGGTTCGGCGACGATAGCGGCATCGGCGGCCTGGCGCGCGCCATCAATGAGGGTGATGCGTCATCGACTATGGCTCTTTTATACGATGATGATGTCGTGGATGTTAAAGCCATCGAGCCATCAGAGAACGAGCTGGCTGGCTATATCGACAGCCAGGTCATACCCCTGTATGCGGCGTGTTTCGCATCGGCGACGGTTCACCAGGCGATCAGCCGCTTCAATGATTTTCGCCTGTTGTGTGCGCTGCGTAAAACCTCAACAGGCGTCGAGCAGGTCAATGCCCTGATCGAAGCAAGGCTTCGGCGAAAAGGGCTCATCGATTCGTACAAAACCCATTATGCGGGCCGACCGATACTGATCACGCGCAACGATCATGGGCTTGGCCTGTTCAATGGCGATACGGGTATCCTGTGGCCGGACCCTGACGCGAATGGTGAATTAAGGGCCTGGTTTGTGATGCCCGACAAGACCACCCGGCGGGTATCGCCGGCGCGTTTGCCCGAGCACGAAACTGCCTACGCCATGACCATACATAAATCCCAGGGCTCTGAGTTCGACCGCGTCTTGATCATGCTGCCGTATGAAAGCAGCCCTGTGTTGACGCGCGAGCTGCTGTATACCGGGGTCACCCGTGCCCGGCGTTCAGTCGAGATATGGGCGGCTCAGCACTTTATCACGCAGTGCGTACACAACAAGGTCGAGCGCGCGTCTGGATTGGCCGATCATATTTACGAATAGTTAAGCGGTTTTCCAGATCGCGGGAAAGACCTGCCCTGGTGCAGTATACGACACTACACTAGAACTCCTCCCAGTCGTCTTCATCGAATGCCTGGGTGGAGGTTTCCGGAATCGGTGCGGTCTTTAGCGGCGTTTCGGTGGGTTTGGCTTTGCTCGCTGTTGATGCTGTGCTGGAGCCGATCGGGCGGCGAATGGCCGAGTGACCGGAACCGTGTGGGCTTGTTCTGGCAGGGATCGAAGGGCTTGTAGCCCTTTTTGGCGGTGACATCATTGGGTCGCTGCCGGATACCTTGAAGAAGCCCATGATCTGACGCAGTTCCTCCGCCTTTTGTGTCAGGTTGAGCGCCGATGCCGAGGTTTCTTCAACCAGAGCGGTGTTTTGCTGGGTGACGCTGTCCATGGATGACACGGCGCCGTTGACCTGCTCGATTCCGTGCGACTGTTCGATGCTGGAGGTTGATATTTCGGTGATCAGGGTGCTGACCTGAGCGATGTTGCGTGCGATCTCCTGCTGGCTGCGCGACGATTCATTGACCAGGTCGACGCCGGTTTCGACTTTGTTCACGCTGTCGACAATCAGTTCCTTGATCTCGCGCGCCGAGGTTGCCGTGCGCCCGGCCAGATTTCGAACCTCGGTGGCGACGACCGCAAATCCACGGCCCTGTTCGCCCGCGCGCGCCGCTTCGACCGAGGCGTTGAGTGCAAGCAGGTTGGTCTGGAAGGCTATTTCGTCGATGACACCGATTATCTCGACGATCTTCTGGCTGGATGAATTGATCTCCTGCATGGCCTCGTAGGCCTTTTTCATTACATTGCCACCTTTTTCGACACTGCCACGGGCTTCCTGGGCTAGCCGCTGGGCCTGCGAGGTATTATCGGCATTGTTGCTGACAGTCGTCGAGAGCTGGGACAGGCTGGAACTGATTTGCTCCAGCGCGCTGGCCTGATTTTCGGTGCGTGAGGCCAACTGGTTGTTGCCATCGGAGATCTCGCGAGCTGTCGCGTCAACCTCGGTTGCCGAACCCTGCAGCCGGGTCAGAACCGAGTTAAGTTCGGCGATGGTGCGATTGACGGTATCCTTGAGAATGTTGAAGCGTCCCGAATAAATCTTGTCGATGGGACGAGTCAGATCGCCCGACGCGATGTTGTCCATGCTGTGATGAATGTCTTCGATGAACATCCCCATGGAGTCAACCAGCTGGTTGATGCCGTTGCTGATATCGGCAAAAAATCCAGGGTGTTCGCGACTATCAATCCGCCGATCGAGTTCACCATGGGTAACCGCGTGAATCATGTCCTGGATATCATGGCTGATGATGTGCTGCAGGCGATCCACCGTTGCGTTGGCGTTGGTCTTGAGTTGATTGAAAGAGCCCCGATAGGGACGAGTGATGGTCTGCGATAGATCGCCATGTTCAAGCGCGGCAAATACACGCGCCGTGTCGTCGATTATGTGTTGATTGTTTTCCACCAGATCGTTGATGCTCTGGCTCAGGTGCCGATAGAAGCCAGGTTTGTCATCGGTATTGATACGCTTGCTGAGATCGCCGGCATTGGCGGCATCCATGATGGTTTGTATATCATGTTCGATGATACGCGACAGGCGTTGTTGCATCTGGTGGATGGCGCTGTAGACGCTGTTGTCGTTGGATCTGATCTCGCTGGCGGTGAGGTCGCCGCGCGAGATATTGTCGACGACGCGTTTCAGATTTTCAGGATCATCGCCGAGGAATTTGAGCAGTGCCCGGCCCTGGTAGAACGCCACGGCGATACTGGCAAACAGGCACAGGGTTGCGATGAGAGTGATCAGGCCCAGTGTATCGACCAGCGCCAGTTGACTGGCGCCCCTGTCATTGGCCTTGTCTATTATGCCGGAGAGAAATGCGTCGACCTGTTCAGTCATTGCAGCGGCCGCGTTGTCGAAGCTGCCCATCATGGCGTTGCCGCCAGTCGGGCCCTGATCGATATAAGCCTGGGCCATTTGACGCCCGGAGCCATAGTAATTCTCAAACACCGGTAGCATGGCCTGATAGGCCCCTGCGTTTGCAGGGTCCAGTTTTTGTAGCTGTTCGATCAATGAGCGAAATTTATCGGCGTTGGCCGCGGCTTCAGCGAAACCATCGTTGAGGCCATCAAGTCCGCGCGTGGCGCTGATATCGGTCAGCCACTGCTGCACCTGTACCACCGCAAGCTTCACCTCATGCGCCATGTTGAGCATCGCCATGTCCTTGTTGATCAATGCATTCGAGGTCTGGCGTATATTGTTCTGGCTATAGAACAGAAAGAACGTTTCGACCAGGATGACGATTAGAACAGTCAGGGCGATGGCAATATTCTTGCGAAAAAAAGTCAGCTTCATGGCACGTTTTCCTCGTGTCGTGCGGTGAGTGAGAACTACTTTTCTCGTTGATCAGGCCCTAGAATCCGGCCGACATTCTGAACAGAATCTGGCGGGTATCGTTGCCGGCGCCGCCGTTGGCGGCGTTGTAGTCTCTGGATTCTCTCAGCTCCAACCCGATGTCGAGTCCGTTTTGCAGACTGCGGGTGTAGCCGGCCAGCAGCACGTCTTCACTTAATCCGGCAAATGCTGCTTCGCTGGAATGCTGGAAGGCGACGGCAAGTGTCGAGTTTTCATCCAGGGCGTAATCCAGTTCGAGTACCGTGGCGCTGGGTTGACTGGGCGTTCCGACATCGTTGCCAAAGTCGCCAGCGGCATAATCGTCGAGCGCCATGATATGCTCCGCAGACAAGGTCAATGGGCCCTGTCGCCAGATAAAATACAATCCCAGCCCCGCTACTTCGCGGGCGATGGATGTGCCGGCGAGTTCCTCGAAGCGGTCGCTATCCATGTTGGATATCCAGCTAAAACCGGCATTGAACCTGTCCTCGGAATAATCGAGCGCCAGAATCAGGCGCAGCTGATCGTCATCGACTGCGGCGGCTTCTTCGTTGTGGCCGTTGAAGAATGTTATCGAGGCGGATAGCGAACCGCGTGTGGTAGACAGTTGCACGGCCGTATCGGCGGTTTCACCCAGTTCCAGGGTTAAGGGGTCGGACAGCGCAGCAGTTTCGTAGCGCCCGAAAGGCAGTACCATTTGCCCGGCGATCAGATCGAACGGGCTGTCGAATGCGAGCTTCATGATGGCGGTGTCCACCTCGAGTCCGGCAAACCCATCCTCATACAGCAACAGGGTGCTGACGCTGAGGCGCTCATTGATGCTGGCGTCGAGGCCAATTTCCAGCGCGCTTACGATGATATCGAGGCTGTCGCCGCCTGCATCCTGGCTCAGGCTGTAGGCATCGATTTCAAGCAGGCCGCTCAGGCTTAACTGGTCGGTGAGCTTTTGTTCAGCATGGCTTACTGCGAAGGGGGTTGAAATAACGAAGGCCAATAAGCCGGTTTTTACTGCTCTCAACATGGTCTGTGAACTCTGGTTTTGCACTAAACCAGAGCATAGACCGGATCCGCAAAATTTCTGCAAATTCTTGAGGGTTTAAACGCCGCCGGAATGTACGATCTGGTAGTAGATCTTTTCCAGTTCGTTTTTGTGTTCGGTCTCCTCGTGGCTGAGGTAGGTGAACAGGTCCTTGACCGGGCCGGGCTGCACTTCTCCGGACAGCGCAGTGTACTGTTCCATGGCGGCATGCTCGCGCGACAGGGCGTACTGCAAAATGGCCTGGTCGTCAGGATTCTCGCCCAGATCCTTGATGTGAATGGCGTCCGAGAAACGATTGTGTGACGGTGGCGTCTGTATGCTCTGGCTCAATTGATCTTCAATAGCCGGGTTGGCCATCAGCTCGGTGAAAAGGTCATAATGACGTTGCTCTTCAATGGCCAGCTCTTCAACCAGGTAGCGAATGTTCTTGCCAACTTTAGGGGCCAGAGCACTGTAAAAGTCGCGCGCGGTTTTTTCGAACTGTACGGCGACCTCGAGGATTTCTTTCAGTGTTTGCTTTGAACGCAGCAGGTCGATGCCATGTTGCTTTTCGTCTTGGTTACGTCCCATGCTCAGCTCTTTGTGTTTACTCGTTTGGTTTTCAGAACAGCCATCATGCTGTTGGCCACGCGATGACCATCGGCGACCGCATGCACCACGTCTGGCCCGTTGACGCAGTCGCCGGCCGACCACAGCCAGTCTTCAGAGGTGCGGCCTTCGGGGTCCACTTTGATTCGACCGCGATTCCACTCCAGTTGTTCGGTCAGTTCATCACCCAGTAGCGAGGTGTCGGAAAACTGGCCGATCGCTTCGATGACGGCGTCACATTCGTGGATGATTTCGTCGGCTTCATCATATTTAGGGGCAAAGCGATGCTGTTCGTCAAAAATTGAGATGACGCGCCAGGTCTTGAGCCCGGTCAGCTTGCCGGATTTATCGAGTTCACAGCCCTGCGGTCCGCGACTATCGAGAATGCTGATTCCTTCTTCAAATGATTCGCGAATCTCGTCGGGGTCGGCAAGAAAATGTTCACGGTCTTCCATCGCCGATACGGTGATTTTGACCTCGCCGTATTTCTGTTTCTGCAGACGCGCCAGCGATCGTGCAATGTCCATGGCCACGTTGCCGCCACCGATGACCACGGCCGAATGCGGTACATCGATGTCTTCATGCGCGGCAATCTTGCGCAGCAGGTCGACCGCGCGGTAAACCTGGCCGTTGTCTGAGTTCGGTATGCGTGTAGCACGGCCCATTTGTAATCCAAGCGCGAGCAGAACCACGTCATGTTTGTCGCGCAATTCCTGTAGCGGTTTGTCATGACCGATGCGGCAGTTGTAATGGATCTCGACGCCGAGCGACAGGATTACATCTATGTCCTGCTGCAGGGTGTCAAACGGCAGTCGGTAATCGGGAATGCCGTAGCGGGTCATGCCGCCGGCATGCGGCTGGGCCTCGTAAACCTCCACGGCGTAGCCTTCTCTGGCCAGATCAAAGGCCGCAGTCAGGCCGGCCGGGCCGGCCCCGATGATGCCAACGCTCTTGCCGCTTTTCTTGCGAGCCTTGCCCTTGCGCGCGATTTTCAATACCTGTTTGTGGCTGAGCTGGTCCATTGCGTAGCGCTTGAGCCAGCGGATAGCGATCGGTTTGCCACGGATACCAATCGAGCAGGCATCCTCGCAGCGGTGCGTGCATACGCGGCCGCAGACATGGGCGAAGGGGTTGGTGCGATAGATCTGGGCGACGGCTTCCTCTATGTCTCCGTTCCAGATCGCACGGATATATTCCGGTGCATGCATGTGCGTGGGGCAGGCGTCATGGCACATGCCGCATTGTACGCAGCGCGAGGCCTCCAGGGCCGCCTGTTTCGGCGTGAAACCGGCGACGATCTCGTCAAAGTTGTCGATACGTTCGTCGGCCTCCATTTCCTGCATCTCGGTGCGATCGAGGCTCAGCAGGTCGGAGGTTTCAGTCTTTTGCCAGCCTTTACTGAAATGGCGATTATGCATGCCATGGGGATCGGGCAGAATGAAATAGCTGTCGATCTCGCCTTGTTCGCAGGTGTGCACGTATTCGCGCGACAGTGACAAGGAGGCGCTGGGGCAGATATCCACGCACAGCGCGCACCAGCAGCAGCGGCCATAGTCGATCGCCGGGCGTTGGTTACGGATGCCCTTGACCGGGTCGTTGGGCAGATCGGGGATCTCGACCATGGTGATGGCGGCGTTGTCACAGATCTTCTGGCAGCTGGCGCAGCCAACGCAGGCTTCCCAGTCATTCAGATGAAAGCCGCGATAATTGTCTGAAGCGGGGCGCGGTTCCAGCGGTTCGGTGACCGGGCGACGCGCCAGGAACTGCAGGTTTTTTAGCGGGTTGAGCAGCGAGCCGTTGTCGGCGTAGCTGATTGTCGGTGCAACCCGGTCTTTGAGTTTGAAGGATGCCATCAGCGATCGACCTCCGGCGGGCATGCGTCGAGTGAGAACATGACCTGGGCGATATCCTCGATACGGTTGCCGACCGACAGTTTTTCCAGCACCTGCACGGCATGCATGGACGACGGTCCTCGCACGTGGATACGGTAAGGCTTGTCACCACCATTGGAAACGAGGTAGTAGGCCAGCTCGCCCTTGGATGATTCGACCCGGGTGTAGCTGTCACCGGCCGGCACGCGCCAGGCCAGCGGGTTGGGGATAGGGGTTCGCACTGGCCCTTTTATGTCGGGTAATGCGGCAATGACCTGGCGCACAATGCGGATGCTTTGCACCAGTTCCTGGCGGCGCACCAGCGTACGCGCCCAGGCGTCGCCAGCCTGTTCGACCGCGATATCGAAATCGATCTGGTCATATACCAGGTAGGGGTCGTCGCGGCGCACGTCGAACTCAAGACCGCAGGCGCGCAGGTTGGGGCCGGTCACGCCCCATTCCAGCGCCTGTTGCTGATTGATGATGCCAGCGTCTTTGGAACGTTTGATGAACACCTGGTTGGTGAAGAACAGGTTGTCATAATCCTTGAGCCGCGAGTCGAGGTAATCCATGGTGCTGGCGACATTGTCGAGGAAACCAGCAGGGATATCCTGACGTACACCGCCGGGCAGATTGTAGATGCTGTACACGCGGCCGCCCGTCAATTGTTCGAACAGGTCAAGCATCAGGTCGCGGTCCGCAACGCCCCAGAACATGGGCGTGTACATGCCCGTGGTGGCGGCATGGCCACCAAAGGTGAACAGGTGAGCGGCGATACGTGACATTTCCAGCTGCAGCACGCGAATCCATTGCGCGCGTTCGGGTACTTCAAGACCGGCGATGTCCTCCACCGCCAGCGAATAGCAGACTTCCATGGGTACCGGGTCGGGTACGCAGATACGCGGCACCAGAGCGATATTCTGGATCCACAGGCGATTTTCCATCAGCTTTTCAAAGCCGCGATGCAGGTAACCGCCATCGGCGCGGGCCTCGACGACGATGTCGCCGTGTAATTTCACGCGCAACGCATAGTTGCCTTCGATGCCCGGATGGTTGGGACCAAAGTTGAGCTCGTATTCGTTGCTCGGCGGATGATTGACCGCCTGGTAATTCTCCGGTCTCATTTGCCTTCACCTCGGCGTGACTCGGGCGTACGTACGATTCCGCCGCCCTTGGCTTCTATGTCCTTCAGCCAGTCGGGGTGATAATCCTGCCAGTTGAAGGTATCCATGACCCATTGTTCGCCATCGAAGTCCTTGCGCATGGGGGGTGGTCCCATCCAGTCGGTGAGAATGAATTTTTCCATGTCGGGGCTGCCTTCGAAGTAGACGCCGAACATCTCGTGAATATCGCGCTCGAAGAATGCGGCCGGTTCGAAGATATCGTACACCGATACATAGATACCGGGCTCGCGCGGAATGCGAATATGCGCTGAAACGAGCACTGACGTTTCGTAGGACCACAGGTGATACACCAGTTCGAACTGGTCATCGTCGATCCAGTCGACGCAGGAGATGGCCGACAGGTGCACGTAACCGGCGCGACCGCGCAACAGCGCCAGCAAGGCCGGCAGCGTGTCGGCGGGAATATCGGCGCGCAGGCGGCGCGGGTTGCTGTGATCGATGTTGATTTCCTCGATCTCTTGCAACAAAACCGTCAGTTTTTGATCATGTGACACCATCAGATCTTCATCTCCATGGCTTCCAGTGGCTGCTGTACCTGTTGCAGAATCCTGGTATGTTCGCCCAGCGTGTTCGGACCCATCAGCCGGTAATGCTCGGCCTCGCCGATGACGTCGGTGGGGGTCTGCCAGTTGTTACCGAACAGGTGCTGCTGATTGCCGAGATAATAGTCGTAGTTCTTGTAATACTGCTTCCAGGCGTCGGCCTTGCCTGTGCGAATGTTCTCCATGAGTTCGCGCAGGCCGGTGATGACGGCCTCCGGGCGGGGCATGCAGCCGGCAATGTACATATCAACTGGCAGGTATTCGTCAAGCTTTTTGGCCGTGGCATAGCTCTGCCAGTACATGCCGCCATTGACAGTGCAGGAGCAGATACCGATGACATACTTGGGCGAGCCCATCTGTTCGTAGGTGAGGATGACGCGTTTCAGCGTCTTGATCGATACGTAACCGGTGATGAGCAGAATATCGGCCTGGCGTGGCGTGACCATGGGCTGTATGCCGAGACGCTCCATATCGAAGCGTGAGGTCATGGCCGGTGGCAGTTCGATCGCGCCGCAGCCTGTACAGTAATGCAGCATGAACATCGAGCGTGACTGGCAAAAGCGCACGATTTCGTCGAATACGCGGGCGAACGGATTGCGCGATTCGGCGGGCCGGGTCTCGATCTCGATGTTTTTCAGTTGATTAACCATCCGTTCCTCCATCAATTCATTACGAAAGCGATGCCGAGCAGGCCCAGCATCACCGGCCATTTCCACATCAACCGCACCAGGTCATCGGTGCGGTAGCGTGGAAACAGGTAAGCGATGCTGACCACGATCGCCAGTACGCCAAAGGCCTTGAGCAGGAAAGTGATCCAGTTTTCGCCGCCACCCAGGAACAAGGATACGTAGATCACGCTGACCGTGTACAGCTGAAAGCATTGCATGACAAACAGGCCGCCAAGATATTTGCCGCCCATTTCGACCATGGGGCCGGTGGCGATTTCGGCCGGCGCCACGTAGATTTCAAAGGGCTGTTTGCCCAGCATTGCATGCATGGTGATGAGTCCTGCTATGGCCAGCAGGGGCATTTGCGCTATGCCCCAGGTTTCAATGCCGCCAGCCTGCTGCACGGCAATGATTTCGACCAGATTGGTGCTGGAAAAGTGCCAGGCCACGCCAAAAATAACGATGATGTATGGGATGTCATAGGCCAGCATCGCGGTCAGTGCGCGCGAGATGCCGATCGAACCGTTGGGGTTGGCGCATTGGCCGACCCCCAGCGCCAGACCGAGCGACGGCACCATGGTCAGGTAGGCCAGGGTAATCAGCCCGCCCTGGGCAGCGATGCCGTCCATGCCGGGTACCGGCAGCAGGGCCTCGGCCGCAACGTAACCGCCAACCGCCATGATGATGCCGATATCATGGATCAGGCCATGCGAGATCTGGGTCTGCTTGCCATACAGCTTGATGATATCGTACAGCGGTTGCAGCAGTGGCGGGCCGACACGACGTTGCAGTTTTGCCGCGAGCTTGCGCACCATCAGCACCATGAACAGGCCGACGATGAATGCCACGATGGGCATCAGGATGGCTTCGAGAATGATGGCCAGCGTGTCGTTCATGGTGTCAACTCACAAACACATACAGTGAAATGGTAGCCGCCATCAGCGCATACAGCGCCGGGTGGTAGCTGTGGAAAAACAACTGGGTCAGGCCGCTTAGCGCGCTCACGGACGATTTTAACCCGTTCTCCGCCCACTGGAAGCTGCCGCGATACCAGGAGCCGATATGGTGCATCAGGCCTGCGTAGAAGTTGTCGCTGTAGTGATAGCGCTGGTCGGCGGACAGGAAGTGGCCACCAGCGTAGTTATCCAGTTGGTGAACCCGACGCGACTTGTTGCCCGAGTAGAACAGCAGGGCGCCGACGCCAAAGCCACCAAGCAGAATCGAAACCACCCAGATCATGTCGAGGCTGCCCTGTGCGGATTCGACACCGCCGAGGTGGTGTTCGAGTTGTGGCAGACCCAGTGCGCCCTGCGCGGTGGCCACCCAGTCAAGTACCAGACCGGGGAAGAAGCCGGTAATGAACACCACGGTCGATAACACCAGCATCGGAATCATCATGCTCCAGGGCACCTCGCGTACATGTTCGTGCTCCAGCCGCAACTGGCCGAGGAAGGTGTTGTGAAGCAGCTTGTACACTGACAGGATGGTGCCCAGGGTGCCGATTACCGCGGCCACGAACAGCAATGGCATGCCCTCGATGATCAGCGCGCGATAGACCAGCCATTTGGACACGAAGCCGTTCATCGGCGGAATACCGGCGAGGCCGATGATGCCGATGAGCATGACCAGGAACGACAATGGCATCTGGGTCACGAGGCCGCCGAGGCGATTCAGGTCCGAGGTGCGGGTGCGGTAGATGACTGCTGACACGGACAGGAACAGGGCAGCCTGGTAGGTGGCGTGGTTGAAAACGTGCATCAATCCGCCGGCGCTGCCNAATGGGTCGAGCAATAACAGGCCCATCAGCATGTAACCGCCCTGACCGATGCCGTGCCAGGCCAGCAGGCGGCGTGCGTCGTTCTGGCGCAGCGCGGTAAAGGTTGGCAGGATGATTGTGAAGGCCGCAACCCACATCAATACATCGCGCAGCGACCAGAAGGTGAAGGGAAGCTCGACGTGGATGAGACGGGCAATGCCGATCAATTGCACGATCACAATCAGTATCGCGTACAGTCCCATACGTGAGGAAATCGCACCCAGAAATGCGGTGCCCGGACCTGGTGATTCAGCGTAGGCGTCGGCCTGCCACAGATGGAAGGGCAATACGCCCATCTTGATGCCGAAACCAATGAAAAACAGCAGCGAAAGTATGACGATCTGCGCGGTACTGAGTGTCGGTGCCACCGCTGCAAGGTCGGCATAGGCGAAAGAGCCGGTAAGATGGTGGATGAATCCAAGTCCTGCCAGCACCGCCATCGCGCCCGCAGTGGCGTAGATGATGTAGCGCACGCCATATTCGGCGGCACGCCCGCCGGCCAGTACCATCAGCGCCAGACTGGCCCAGCTGACCAATTCCCAGCCGATAAATAGCGTTAACAGATCGCCGCTGCCGAGCAATACCAGCATGGCGAACACGTTCAGCGCCAGGGTAAACTGCAGCATACCGGGATGGTTTCCATGGCTGCGCTGGTCTTTGGCCCAGGCGCCCGCGGCAAACACGGCGCTGGCCAGCGCCGCACCGATGGTGATCAGGGCGAAATACCACGACAGCGCGTCATAACGCCAGCTCAATGAATGGCCGAATACGGGTAGCTCGAATGAAGCAACGATGACGCCACCCTTGTAGGCCAATGCCGACATGGCGATCAGGATAAAAAGCTGCGCGCTCAACAGGATCGAGCTGATCGCGCCGATGGCGGACCAATGGCGGCCAAAGCCAATGAAAATTACGCTGGCGAGAGAGACAAGCAGTAAAATATCCAGTGCATTCATAGCGCATATCCCGGGCCGGCTGAAGGCAAAACGGTTTGCATGTAAACCGTGCGGTCGCTACTTTGCGCCGCCATGCCGTCTAGCGCCGTTGCGATCGGATTGAGCAGCGCCAGCGCCGCAGTCAGTATCAGTGCGAAAATCAGCGCCAGACCGGGAACAGCCACCTTTGTGGCGGTCTNGGATGGTTGCGGATTGCCGACATCCGTGCCCAGCCGGATGGCCACGCGCATCAAATAAGCGGCCTCGATCACGGTGGCGCCAAGTAAAACCGCAAGCGCAGTCAGGTGCAGTGCCGAGGCGGCTTCGATGAGGCCGGTTACGACCAGTAACTTGGCCCAGAATCCAGGCAGAGGCGGTACGCCAATCAGCGACAGCGCGAACAACAGGTAAAGCACGAACATTACCCGGGAAGCGCCCAGTTCACCGAGTTTGGCGATGGCACCTGGCCAGTGTTCGCTGAGCAGGAATAACCCGGGTTTGACGACGAGGTGGTGCAGCATCACGGCAATGCCCGCGATGAGGCCTGCCTGGCCGGGGATGGAAAAAGCGACCAGCACCAGGCCCAACTGACCGATCGATGAATACGCGAGCAGGCGTTTCATGTCGCCACTGCGCCAGGCAGAGAATTCTCCCCACAGGATGCCGAGCATGCCAAGCACGGCGAGTAACAGGTAGGCATTGCTGCCGTCGTAGGCAACGACCAGCAGGCGTACAAGTACCAGTACCGCGAGTTTGGATACCAGACCAGCCAGCAGCGCAACCGTGCGCACCGGGGCCGATGAATACACCTCTGGAACCCAGCCATTGAGCGGGAAGACCTCGGCCTTAACGCCGATGCCGAGCACGATCAGGGCAAATGCCGACAGCCCGATAGGATCGTTAAGCTGCGCTGCATACTGGCCGATATGGGCCAGGTTCAGGGTGCCGGTGCGGGTGTATATCAATGCGATGCCGACCAGTGCCAGTACAGTGCCGAGCCCACTGATAACCAGATAGCGGAAACTTGCCGCAAATGCCGCACCTGAACGGTTGGCGGCAACCAGGCCGAAAGACGCTACGGACAGGAGCTCGAAGAACACATAGATATTGAACAGGTCACCGGAAAGCGCCAGTCCGCTGGAGGCGGCCGCGAGTAGCAGCAGCAATGCCTCTTCCCGCACGCCCTGGCTGGTGGTCCATGGCCACAGCACCAGCATTAGCAGTGGAATGATCAGGGCAAATAGCAGGGCCAGGTGGTCGAGATAAAAATTGATGCCCAGCGGTGGCCGAAAACCGCCGAGTTCGATGCTGACAGGCTGGGAAACGGCATTCAGGTTGGCCGCGGCAAACAGTACCATGAGCAGCAGAACGAAGGGTCCGAGCAGGCGTCCTGCGGTTTTGGAGCTATTGCTGACGAATGGGCAGAACAAACGCGGCCAACAGGGGCAGGGCGATGTTGTAGGCAATGCTGTTCATCCTTTTGTCTGCTCCATGGCTGGAATACGTGGCTGTTCATCGCTGGCCAGATCCGGCACATCGCTTTGCGCATTGATGTCATCCACGAGACGGCGGTGAATTTCCCGCATGTCCAGCGTGCGATAGTGCTGCACGATGCGAACTACGAGGGCCAGAGCGAGCGCCTGTATGCCGACGCCGATGACGATTGCGGTCAGTACCATGGCCTGCGGCACCGGGTCGACCATCGAGATNTTGGGGTCAAACTCGGTAAGGCTGGTCAGGATAGGCGCGGCGGCATCGAAACGAAACCCTGCGATCACCAGCAGCAGGTTCGCGCCCGCTTCGGCAATGACCAACGACAGGATGATGCGAAAAACATCTTTCAGGGTGGTGATGCCGATCAGACCGATGACGATCAGCCCAATCGCGCCGCCGTACAGAATCCAGTGCAGTTCGCTCATGCGGCTGAATCCTCCCTGGGATCATGAATGTCGGCCAGGTTGGCCAGCAGACCAGCCAATTCCGCGCCGACCTTAAGCCCCAGTGCGATATATAGCAGTGGCAGGCTGCTGCCCGATAACAGTGACCCCATTTGGCCCTGTTCGAAGAGTGGCTGCAAAAAGGCCTGCCCCTTTAACAGAGCCATGATGCCAATGATGATGAACGCTGCGCCGGAAAAGCCTTCGATGAGGGCAATGCCATGGTGGCGAATGCCGCGTCCCGGAACGGCCAGCAGGGGCAGAAAAAATGCCGCTGCAAGAATAACGCCGCCCTGGAAACCGCCGCCCGGGGTGAGGTGTCCATGCAGCACGATATACAGGCCTAGTACCAGCAGTAACGGGAAAAACAGCGCCACGCTATGTTGTAAGATCAGTCCTCCATGATAGTCATCCCTGCGTGCCGCTTTGGGTGGATTCAGCGACGACAAAACCAGCGAGGTTGCACTGGCTGCAGTAAACAGAATGGCGATTTCACCCAGGGTGTCGATGGCGCGGTAGCCCAGCACGACGGAAGTGACGAGATTGGCGGCGCCAAGTTCGCGTGCGGCTTCATCCAGTATCGCGCTACCGGCCAGCATGGGAGCCTGGCCAAGCAGAAATTGTCCGGTCAATACCAGCAGCAGAAAGCTGAGTCCAGCGGCAAAGATCAGAGCGGTAAGGTTACGCATCTTCAGCTCCCGAGTGTTGCAACAGACGGTTGATTCGACGTAACGCCAGCGCCAGGATGATTGTCGACAGGCCTGAGCCGACCACCGCTTCCGTCAGCGCGACGTCAGGCGCCTGCAGCAAAACGAACAAAACTGACAAGGCCAGCGATACCACCGATGCTGCAGCAATGGCCGATACGCGGCCGGGCAGGATGAGGGTCGCGATCGCTGCAACCAGCATGATGGCAACCAGAAGCAGGGCGAGGTAGATCATGCCTGGTTCTCCGATTTATTGGCCAGTGTTTCACCGCGTCGCCAGTGGCCAACGCCGGATTTGAATACGCTTCGCGCGAGTACCGAGGAACTCACCGGGCTGCTGAATAACAGAAAACCGGTAATGCAGATAAGCTTGGCCCACCATTCCGGAAAAATAAAACCAACCCCCGCGATGATGGCGATGGCGCCCAGCGTGGCGGATTTGGTGCTGGCCTGGATGCGATTGTAAATATCGGGCATGCGAATCAGTCCAAGTGCACCCAGTAAGGCGAAGGACGCGCCGATGAGTAACAGCAGGTCGGCAACCAGTCTCATGCGCCACCTCCTTCAACGATTCGCGCCATTGCCACGATGCCAATGAAGGAGAGCGCGGCGTAAACCAGCGCAATATCGAGAAACAATGCACTTTCGAGCACGGCGGCGAGCCCGGTCAGGGCCGCGGTTACCGTGACTGACAGGGTGTCTGCGCTGATAATTCGGTCAGCGGCGGTGGGGCCCTTGAGCATGCGTATGACTGCCAGCAGCAGGGCGGCGCCGATCAGGATCGCCGCCAGTTGTTCGATGATTGTCAGGCTCATCTAAGGAATCCCGAGATGTGTTTTTCAAAACCAGCGGCTATTTCGCGGGTGGCCAGTTGCAGATCGACACCGTCCGGGGCCGCAATCCAGTGCACCAGAATGCGGTTGCCAACCAGGTCGACCGACAGGGTGCCCGGGGTCAGGGTAATGCTGTTGGCGAGCAGCATCTGCCCGAGATCCGATTGTAGTTCGGTCGAGATCTCTACAATCTCAGGGCTGATCGGCAGGGATGGAGACAATACGCGCCGCGCCATGTCGAAATTGGCAATCACCAACTGTTTGAAGAAGTACATCAGGTAGATGACAATGCTGAGCAGGGCGCGTGGTTGATAGATGATGCCATCGAAGATGCTCAAATAGGGGCCGGAGATCAGTGTTACCAGAGCTGCGACCACGACGCCAGCGACCACCTCTTCCGCCGCCAGTGAGCCGGTAAGCAATAGCCACAGCAGCAGCATGGCTGCAAACAGGAACAGATAATGAGGAAGGCGTTGGGTGTTTTCCATGAGGTATTCCGTCTGGCGAAGTATCATAGCGACAATCGTAAACAGCTCGTAATGATGTAGATCAACATATCCGGCGTTTGTGTTGCAGGTTGCATCCAGGCAAAGGCTCGTTCATTTGTGCCAGGGTAGTCAGTACGCGATCCAGCATGACATCCCTGACCTGCTGACCAGAACACCTGCAATAACGGATTCTCAGGCGCGAGCACTGGCTGGCAGTGACGATGTGTGTATCTTAGACGGCCTTTTTTATTTTGCAGAAATTTTATCAATCATGCAGGGAGTCGATCCATAATTGCACCATTCTTGAACCAGCCTGTTCGATGCTGTCACCAAAACTGAGCAGTCCGTCCTCGTGACCCGCCATGAATAACACACCCAATTCGCGCAGCTTGGGGTTTGCCAGCAAATCGTATACTTCGCGTGCCATCTGCAGGGTGCCGTACTCTGTATCTGCGCCCGTCTGGGGCAGGCCATTGTCGAGGCCGTAGCGCCACAGGCGCGGGTCGTGGACATGCATCACGCATTGAGTGGAAGGCAGCGTCTGGTACACCATCGCGTGTGTCAGCGCCTCGGAAGAGGGCGGCAGGACGCCGCTGGCGCAGACCCTGTTGTTGTCGATATCGCAGGATTCTATAAGGCTGTAATGCTGGTTGGTCAGGCGGGTTATTGCCCCGGTCTGGCTGGCAGAGATAATGAATTGGCCGGCATTCCGCGGGTCGCGGCAGCTGATGTTGCCGAATCCGTAACCCTGGTAGCGTGCGGGGTTTTGTCCGATCAACCCGAGTCCATGCAGGATTGAACGCCAGATGTTGAGTTCTCGCACATCGGCTGTTAACGGGGGAGACCGGCTAAAGTCGAGTTGGTACTTGATAACACCTTCTGTGTCGGTCATGGCTGGATCGCTATTCATGAAACGGGCCAGATTTTGCACTCGTTGCCGGCAAAATGATATAGGTCATGTTGTTGCCATAAGGGGTCGGTGCCCTTAATTGATGATGCCTATCGGTTGGACTACACTATTTCAGATTACCCAGCAAGAGGAGCCAGTCATGCCGCGCAAGCCAAGATTTTACCTGCCCGATTACCCGGTGCATATCGTGCAACGAGGGCACAACCAGAACGATGTATTCTTCGAGAACGACGATTACAAGGTTTATCTCGACTGGTTACAGGAGGGTTCGGAATGGTACGAGGTGCCGATCCATGCCTATGCTCTGCTGCCTAATGAAATCCACATTCTTGCCTCGCCGTCAGACAAGGAGTCGGCCAGTCGAATGATGCAATACCAGGGTCGGCGATACGTGCCCTACATCAATGCAACCTATGCCAAGACCGGTACTATCTGGCAGGGCCGCTACAAGGCCGCACTGATCGATCCCGAGACCTCGCTACTGAACAGTATGGTGTACATTGAGACCCTGGCCGCGAGACGGGGCGTTACCAAATCCAATCTGACCTATCGCTGGTCGAGCTACAAGGCCAATGCCCAGGGCAAGAAGAACCCACTGGTTGTTGCGCATGAGCAATACAAGGCGCTGGCCAAGAGCGATGCCAAGCGTCAGGAGAAATATGCCGCGCTGGTCAAGGTCGGTCTGGATGACAAGGTGGTGACGGCTATACAGGACGCCTGGCAGACCGGAACCCCATTGGGTTCGGATAAATTCAAACAGATGGTGGAACGCAAGCTAAAGATCAAGGTAGGCCATGCCAAGCGCGGCAGGCCGCGTAAAAACCCGGCCTGAGGCGGTGGCGGCTGTGTCACAGGGAGATGGAGATAATTTGAAGGATGCGTACAGCCAGCGGCAGGTATTCGGTATTTCGATGGTGGACGGTTTTCGATTGCGTTGCTAGCAATGGTCGACAGCGGAATCAAAACGCAATCGAAATATTGGCGCAGGTGTTGCCCCGGAAGCGATTTCAGGCGCCTCTCGTCGGCGTAGCGGCATGCTGAATGTGATATATTGTTTCTTCATGCGGGGTTTGAAAATGTACTATAAACTTAAACTCCGAGGCCATATCGTGAGTGGTTTTTCGGTTGGCAAGCCTGCGAATCTTATTTGGTGAGTATGACATGCAACATTTACAGTGGACCGACGAACTAGACACCGGCATTCAGGTCATCGACAACCAGCACAAGCGGATCGTTGAATACATCAACAAGCTGATCGATGCCCGGGTAAGCCACGATAAAGAGCAAATCGCGACCGTGCTGGATGAGCTGGTCGATTACACCCTGTCGCATTTCACCTTTGAAGAGTCACTCATGGAAGAGGCGGGGTACCCTTTCATCAAGGGGCACAAGCGGGTTCACCAGCTATTTGTCAAACGTGTCGGTGACTATGTGCAGCGCTTTAAAATGGGCGAAGATATTGCTGACGAACTGCTGAATACGCTCAAGGCCTGGTTAATCAACCACATCAAAAGCGACGATAATGACTATGCTGAAATCGTCCGCACCAATCTGCAGGGTATGGAATCTGGCAGCAAGGGTGGTTGGCTCGCGCGCAGCCTGAAGAATATCTTCGGATAACTGCAGGATTCGATTATGCAACGCGTGGAGTGGAGTACTGATTTTGAACTGGGAATCGAGGTCATCGATGCCCAGCATCGGCGTATCGTCGATTACATCAACCAGCTGGTTGAGCTTCGGGATCAGGGGGATAGCCAACAGGTCGCGGAGATTCTGGACAATCTGGTTGACTACACCTTTTCCCATTTCGCCTTCGAAGAAAGCCTGATGGAAGAGGCGGGTTATGAATTCCTTTATGTTCATCAACATACNCATGAAGCCTTTACCCGGCGCATTCAGGAGTTGCATGAAAAGTTCAGGCAGGGCGACGACGTGAGCCTGGATTTGGGTGGCATGCTGCAAACCTGGCTGTTCGATCATATCGTAAGCGATGATCGAAGCTACGCGCCGTTGGTCAGGCAGAAGTTTGCATTGATTGAACAGCAATCCAATGGCGCATGGGTCGCCAACTCGATTCGCCGGTTTTTCGGCAAGGCTTGATCTGCATCGAAATCCAGCTGCTGGTTCAGGGCGTCATGACTGTGCCAGCTGTCATTCATTTTCCCCTGTGCGCCGTGCAGCGTACTTTTAAATAACGCCTATACTCACTGCATAAGCGCGCTTCTGGGCTGGCCAGTCTGCGCGAGTCAATCACGTCACAGGACTGTGCGTGCAGTGCAAAACAGGTGATTTGATGAAAAAGGCTTCCTATCTGGGGGCAATGATTACGTTGCTGTGTAACCCGGTGTCAGCACTTGAGCTGGGCACATTGAGCGTACAATCCTTTTTGAATGAGCCTCTGCGTGCGCAGTTAACAGTAAATGATGCGGCTGATCTGGAGTGGGCCGACATACGTTTACGCATGGCGAGTGAGCGGATGTATGAGCGCTTTGGCATGCAGCCGCCTACAAGCCTCAAGGCAATCAGGTTCCAGCTACAAGGCGGTAGCAACGGCCGCTACCAGGTGGACCTGAGCTCGCGCCAGCGCATTGTCGAGCCCATACTAAACCTGTTAATTCATGTCGAGGAAAAACAGGGCAGTTTCTATAAAGGCTACACCTTGTTAATCGACCCGCCGCATGCGCAGGAACCGGCCGAGGCGGCCCCGGAGCCGTTGGAGAGCATTCAAAACGAGCCACTGGTTGACAAGCCTGTCGCGTCGACCGAGCAGCAACAGGCCGGACAGCGGCAAACCATAGCGGTTAAAAATCGCAGTCTTTCTATCATCGCGCAGGAATCTGCGTTGCATGAAAGGTATTCCGTCTATCAAATCATGCGCGCCCTGTATCTGGAAAATACCGGGGCGTTTGAGCGCGGCAATATCAACCGCCTGAGATCGGGTAGTGTGCTGGTTGTACCCGACGAGTCTGCCATTGGCGCCGTTGCGCGCCAGAAAGCGATCAATTTCGTGTATTCGGTCTCACGTGATCAGGCAGATCAGTCGTCTGTATCAACACGGACTGGGCCTGCCGCAATGCCGTCCCGGGCAGCGCCTGAAGTGGCGGCAACAGCCGGCGAGACGACTCCAGCGCTGACCCGGCAAGCGGCTATCGCGCAGCCCTTGCAGGAGGATGTTCAGACCTGGCGCTCGATGGCGAACGAATTCGGTTCACTGGCCTCGGTGGTGTCCAATCAGAACAATGCCATGCGCAAGCAGGTAGCGGCTATCAAGGAGTTGTACCGCAATGTGGATGCCCAGCAGGGCAGTATCCTGGATTTGTCATTGCGGATTGATGCGCTGCAGGCGCGGCTGCCGGATACCGCGCTGAACCCGCTGCAACCGGTGACCGCGGCTGAATCCGAACCCGTGCAGCAAGATCGAACCCCCGCGCAGCCACAGCCTGAGCTGGAGCGTTTGAATGACTTGCTGCTGCAGCGAGAGGCTCAGATCCGTGCGCTGAACGAGCAGTTGCTGTCGTCTATGCAGGTTGAGGTCGTGGATCAGGGTCTTGTCGACGCCGAAGATGATACAGCCACGGCGGATGCAGATACCCCTCCGGTTGCCCCGATCCTGACCTATGTCGAGGCCAATCCTCGACAAACCGGGTATTCGAACTGGTTGCTCAGCGCTGGTCTGGCACTGACATTGCTCGCGTTGGGCTGGCGCGAGCGGATCTGGCGACGTCGTCTGAATCAGGCTGCGCGGCGTGATGAGCCTGAACAGCGGCCCACCACCTATTCGCCAAGTGATACTTCCGAGCACGATTTGGGGTCGCTGGAAATTCGCCACCTGCAAGCAAAGGACCGGAAAGCCCGCCCGCGCGGCATGGCGGAGGTGGGTCGCTCGTCCCTGCGGCTTGAGTCAAACTCGATGGATGACGTGAAGGTCGAGATCGAGGTGTTGCTGGCCTACGAGCAATATGAAGAGGCGCTATCGTTGCTGAATCTGTCGGAACACAAATTTGGCGCTGATGCGTGGATCGATTACAAAAAGCTCGAAATTCTGGCGGCTACCAACCAGTGCGAGGAATTTTTACGTGTGCTCAATGACAAGCGGCCGCTGCTGGAGAAGTCTGCGCCCATTCTGTGGGCCAAGGTCAAAACGCTGAGGGATCGGCTGTGTGCGGATCCGCGCATCTCGGCGCTGGGTTGAACCGGGCGCATCAATAAAAAAGCCGGATACGGGATCCGGCTTTTTTGTAAGATTTTGCGCCTGTTACATCGACTTGATCTGGGCGTTGAGGCGGCTCTTGTGGCGCGCGGCCTTGTTTTTGCTGATCAGGCCATCCTGTGCGCTGCGGTCAATGACCGGCACGGCAGCCTTGTAGGCGGCCTCGGCGGCAGCTTTATCGTTGGCGCCAACAGCGTTCACCACGGCCTTGACGTAGGTACGCATCATGGAACGGCGGCTGGCATTGTGTTTGCGACGGCCTTCGGCCTGACGGGCGCGTTTTTTCGCTGATAAAGAGTTGGCCAAGGTTGACTCCTGAGTCCTGACTTGAAAAACGAGGCGCGCATTATCTTTAGTTGAGATCGCCAAGTCAACCGCAAAAAGCTCTTCTCGTTGCAAAAACAGTGATAAACTGCGCCGTTTTCCCAGCCTTCGACGAACAAATCCCGGATAAGCCTTGGGCGGTCTGATCAAATCCACCTTTTCCGTCAGTCTGATGACCCTGTTGTCGCGGGTGCTTGGGCTTGCCAGGGATATAGTTATCGCCCGTTTCTATTCCGCCGGGGTCGAGGCGGATGCCTTTTTTGTCGCCTTCAAGATACCCAATTTCATGCGCCGCCTGTTTGCCGAGGGCGCATTCTCGCTGGCTTTCGTGCCGGTATTGACCGAATACAAGAACAGCGCCAGTCTCGATGAAACACGGCGCTTTATCGCCCAGGTCGCAGGTACGCTGGGGCTGGTGCTGCTGGTGATCGTGGTCGCAGGCATGCTGGCGTCGCCCGCGTTCGTGTACGTGTTCGCCGCGGGCTTCATCGATCAGCCAGCCAAGTTCGAGCTGACAGCCGATCTGCTGCGCCTGACCTTTCCTTATATATTGCTGGTTTCAATGACCGCGCTGGCCGGCGGTATTCTCAACGCCTGGAAACGCTTCGCCGTACCGGCGTTTACCCCGGTGCTGTTGAACCTGAGCCTGATTGGCTGTGCGGTGTATCTTGCGCCACTGATGGAGGTGCCGGTGCATGCGCTGGCCTGGGGGGTATTGCTGGCGGGTGTGTTGCAGCTGGGCTTTCAGTTACCGTTCCTGTACCGGCTCGGCCTGTTACCGACCCCTGTGTGGGGCTGGCGTCAGCCGGGTGTACAGAAGGTGCTGAAACTGATGATCCCCGCCCTGTTTGGCTCGTCGGTCGCGCAAATTAATCTGTTATTCGACACCTTCATCGCATCGTTCCTGGTATCCGGCTCGGTGGCCTGGTTGTATTACGCCGATCGTCTGCTTGAATTTCCACTCGGGGTATTCGGCATCGCGCTGGCCACCGTGGTGTTGCCGCATCTTTCTGAATCCCATGTTGCCAGGGGCAAGGAACACTTCAGTGCAACACTGGCCTGGGCGGTGCGCGTCGCGCTGATGATTGCGCTACCCGCGGCCGTGGGATTGCTGTTGCTGGCGCAACCGATTCTGGCGACGCTGTTTCAGTACGGCGCATTCGACGAAGGCGACAGCCTGATGGCCGGCATGAGCCTGATGGCCTATAGCCTGGGACTGCCAGCATTCATCCTCATCAAGATTCTGGCCAACGCGTTTTATGCGCGTCAGGACAGCCGGACCCCGGTGCGCATCGGCATTATTGCGATGCTGATCAATATGCTGTTGAACCTGGTGTTTGTGCTGTATTTTATTTATTTCACCCCGATTCCGGCGCACGTCGGATTGGCCCTGGCGACCACGGGTTCAGCCTATTGCAATGCGGGTTTGCTGGCGCTGGCGCTCAAAAAGCAGGGCTATCTGCAGTTTGATGCGAGTGTGCAGGTCATGATTTTAAAGGTTTTGCTGGCCAGTGCAGGCATGGCGGCACTGTTATTCGTGTTCATCCCTGAAGTTGCCGTATGGAGTGCGGGGCGCTGGTACGACCGACTGGTTGAACTGTTGGTGCTGATTTTACCGGCGATTTTATGTTATATAACCCTGCTCCTGCTGCTGGGCGTCCGAAAATCCGATCTGGTTCATTGAATCGACCACATGAAACTCATTCGCGGTCTGCATAATCTCACCACGCCATTATCCGGTTGTGTCGCTACCATCGGTAACTTCGATGGTCTGCACCTGGGGCATCAGCACGTCATCAACCAGCTCAAGGCGGTGGCCGAGATCAAGGGTTTGCCCTCGGTGGTCATGTTATTCGAGCCGCAGCCAGTCGAGTTTTTTGCGCCCGCGCATGCGCCGCGCCGTCTGGCGCGGTTGCGCGACAAGATCATTCACATGCAGACCATGGGTGTCGATTACCTGGTTTGCCTGCATTTCAATGCCGCCTTCGCCAATCTAACCGCTGGCGAATTCGTCGACCGGGTGTTGATCGATAAACTCAGGATACGCCACCTGGTGATCGGTGATGATTTTCGCTTTGGCAAGGGACGCGGCGGAGATTTCCATTACCTTAAATCGCGCGGCATGGATCACGGCTTTGAGGTGGAGAATACCCATACCCTGCTGATCGATAATGAACGGGTCAGCAGCACGCGTATTCGCCAGTGCATCGTTGAAAATGACATGACCTGCGCGCGCCAGTTGCTGGGTCGTCCTTACAGCCTGCATGGCAAGATCGCCCACGGCAAGAAACTGGGGCGCGAACTCGGATTCCCGACGATCAATCTGAAAATGGGCGATACACCGATCATCGCCAATGGAATATTTGCGGTGCTGGTCAAAGGGCTGGATAATCGCGTGCTTCGTGGCGTGGCGAGCATTGGCACACGGCCAACCGTCGAGGGAAATAGCACGATTCTTGAGGTCTATATCCTGAATTTCAACGAACAGATCTATGGGCGCTGCGTGGAGGTGGAGTTGTTGCACAAGCTTCGCGATGAACAGCGTTATGACTCGCTGACCGCATTGACGGTGCAGATCAATCAGGACATCAATGACGCCAAGGCTTATTTTGAAACCAATGAAATACTGGAAAAACCGTGACTGACTACAAACCGACCCTGAACCTGCCCGATACCGGCTTCCCGATGCGCGGAAACCTGGCCAAGACAGAACCGGCGCGCCTGCAGCGCTGGACCGACAAGGGTCTGTACCAGCAGATTCGTGACGCACGCAAGGGCCAGCCGACGTTCATACTGCACGACGGCCCGCCCTATGCCAATGGCGACATCCATATCGGTCACGCCGTCAACAAGATTCTCAAGGACATGATCATCAAGGCGCAGACGCTGGATGGCAAGGATGCGCCTTACGTACCCGGCTGGGATTGCCACGGCCTGCCGATCGAGCACGCCGTGGAAAAAGAGATTGGCAAGGCCGGCGTCGCCGTCGAGGCCGACGAGTTTCGCCAGGCCTGTCGCAAGTTCGCCTACAAACAGGTCGATCGGCAGCGCACGGACTTCATCCGTCTCGGGGTGCTCGGCGACTGGGATAATCCCTACCTGACAATGAACTTCCAGACCGAGGCCAACATCGTGCGCGCGCTTGGGCGTATCATTGAAAACGGACATTTGCACAAGGGTGAAAAACCGGTGCACTGGTGTACCGATTGCGGTTCGGCGCTGGCCGAGGCCGAGGTGGATTACAAGGACAAGACCTCGCAGGCGATCGATGTGCGTTTTAGGGTTGTCGATGAAGAGGATTTCATCGGCCGTTTCCACAATGTACCGGATAACCATGGTGAGGGGCCTTTGTCGGTCGTCATCTGGACCACCACGCCGTGGACCTTGCCGGCCAATCTGGGCGTGGCCCTGCACCCTGATTTTGAATACGTGATCGTGCAGGTGACCAGTGCGCAGGGCAAGGAGCGACTGGTGCTGGCGGAAGACCTGATGAAGGATTCAATCGCCCGTTATGGTATCGAGGACTGCCATGTCATCGCCTACGGCACCGGTTCCGCGCTGGAGGGGCAGCGACTGCGCCATCCGTTCTATGATCGCGAGTCGCTGTTGATCGTGGGTGACCATGTGACGCTGGAGGCGGGCACCGGCGCCGTGCATACAGCGCCCGGACATGGACAGGAAGACTATGTCGTGGGCAAGAAATACGGTCTTGAGCCTTATAACCCGGTGGGTGATGATGGACGTTTTCTGCCGGACACCGAGCTGTTTGCCGGCGAGCATGTGTTCAATGCCAATGAGCATGTCATCGAGGTCATGCAGGAAAAGGGGGCATTGTTGCATATCCAGAAATTGCAGCACAGCTACCCGCATTGCTGGCGGCACAAGACGCCAATCATCTTTCGCGCCACGCCGCAGTGGTTCATCAGCATGCACAAGGCAGGCCTGCGTGATCGCGCCCTGTCCGAGATCGATAACGTGCAATGGATCCCCGACTGGGGTCAGGCGCGTATCAAGGGCATGATCGCCAACCGGCCGGACTGGTGTATCTCGCGCCAGCGTTTCTGGGGGGTACCTATCCCGCTGTTCGTGCACAAGCAGACCCACGAGACTCATCCCGATAGCGTCGCCCTGATCGAAAAGGTCGCGCAGCGCATGGATGAAAAGGGCATCGCGGCCTGGTTCGACATGACCGCCGAGGAACTGTTGGGCGACGATGCCGAAAACTACACCAAGGTCAGCGACACCCTCGACGTATGGTTCGACTCAGGCTCCACTTTTTTCAGCGTGCTGGAAAACGATGATCGCCTGAGTTTTCCCGCAGATATGTATCTTGAGGGATCGGATCAGCATCGCGGCTGGTTTCACAGTTCGTTGCTGGCATCTTGCGCGATGAAGGATGGCGCGCCCTATCGCCAGGTGCTGACGCATGGATTCACCGTCGACGCCAAAGGCATGAAGATGTCGAAGTCGGTCGGCAATGTGGTTGCGCCGCAAAAGGTCATCAACCAGTTGGGTGCGGATATTCTGCGACTGTGGGTTGCCAGCACCGACTATTCCGGCGAAATGTCGATCTCTGACGAGATCCTCAAACGCACCGCCGATAGCTACCGGCGCATTCGCAATACCCTGCGTTTTCTGCTGGCGAATATGAATGGCTTCGATCCGTCTGCAGACATGATTGGCGCCAATGACATGCTGGCGCTGGATCAATGGGTCGTTGCCGAGGCGCTGCAGCTGCAGAATGAATTGAAGGGTCTGTACGCCAGCTATCAGTTTCACGTCGCAATGCAGAAGATCCACCGCTTTTGTTCCGAAACCCTGGGTGGTTTTTATCTTGACGTCATCAAGGATCGCCAATACACCACGCGCGCCGATTCGCTGCCTCGCCGTTCGTGCCAGAGCGCCATGTACCATGTTGCCGAGGCCATGACACGCTGGATTGCGCCGATACTCAGTTTTACCGCGGATGAGGTGTGGGAGAATATGCCGGGTGCGCATCCCGAGATGGGCGTATTCACCGCGACCTGGTATGACGGCCTGTTCGATTACCGCAATGCCGAGATCGACAGTGGCGTGTGGGACAGCCTGGAAGGCATTCGTGACGACATGTCGGTGTTGCTCGAGTCCTTGCGCAAGGATGGCAAGATTGGCTCAAGCCTGGACGCCGAGGTCACGATCTACTGTGACGATGAATTGTTGCAGCGACTCGAGGTTATCTGCGATGAGCTGCGGTTTGTGCTGATCACCTCCGAGGCCACTCTGGCCAAGCTGGAAGATGCGCCAGCCGGGGCCGAGCTGAAAACCCTTGGCGGCGACAGTAACCAGTTTGCTCTGGAAGCGAATTCCAGCGTGCACGCCAAGTGCGTCAGGTGCTGGCATCATCGTCCCGATGTGGGCGCCCATAGCGCGCATCCCGAGCTGTGTGGGCGTTGCGTCGAAAATGTCGACGGCCCCGGCGAAACGCGGCGTTACGCCTGATTGACATGCTTAGATACCTGTGGATATCGGTGTTGGTGATCGTTGCCGATCAGGCAACCAAATGGATCGCCAACACCCAACTGGAGTACCATCAGGCGGTGCCGGTTTTGCCGTATTTCGAATGGTTTCTGTCGTACAACACCGGCGCTGCATTCAGCTTCCTGGCCGACCAGGGCGGTTGGCAGCGCTGGTTTTTCACCGTCATTGCGATCGTCGTCAGTGTGGTGCTGGTGATATGGATCAAGAATCTAAAAGCGCACGAAAAACTGACCGCAATCTCGCTCAGCCTGATCCTGGGCGGCGCCATTGGCAATGTCATCGATCGCCTTTTGCTCGGTCATGTCATCGACTTCATTCAGGTCTGGCTGGGCAGCTATCCATGGCCAGCATTCAATATCGCTGATTCGGCAATCTCGGTGGGCGCGGTGGTGCTCATTGTCAGTGGCATGATTGCCCCTCACCGCGACGAAGGCCATGAACAAAATAAACCGTAACAGTATTGTCACCCTGTATCACCGCATCGGATTTAGCGATGGCCTGGTGCTGGAGGATACCTTTGACGACGAACCCCTGACGGTGCGTCTGGGCAGCGGTGAGCTGGCCAGCGGGCTGGAGCTGGGAATTCTGGGGCTTGCCGAGGGCGATGAGCAATCGCTCGATATTGCGCCCGAGGTCGCGTTTGGATATCGCGATGAAGACCTGGTGCAACGCCTTGCGCGCAGCGATTTCGATCCGGACAAACCGCTGCAACCCGGCCTGATCATCGAATTCAGCACGCCAACCGGTGAGACCCTGCCCGGAACCATCGTCGATTTTGACGATGACGCCGTCACCGTCGATTTCAATCATCCACTGGCCGGACACACCGTACGTTACGCGGTGCGGATCGTGTCGGTCGACAACGCGGCGGATAGCGAGGAGCTGATCAACTGATGAAAATTACCCTGGCAAACCCGCGTGGATTCTGCGCCGGCGTCGATCGTGCCATCGAGATTGTCGAACGCGCGCTTGAACTGTTCGGCTCGCCGATCTATGTACGTCATGAGGTGGTGCATAATCGCTACGTGGTGGACGATCTCAAGAAAAAAGGCGCCATATTCGTCGATGAGCTCGATCAGGTGCCTGATGACAACTATGTCATTTTCAGTGCGCATGGTGTGTCCAAGGCCGTGCAGCAGGAAGCCAGGCAACGCGGATTGAAGGTATTCGATGCCACCTGCCCGCTGGTGACCAAGGTGCATCTGCAGGTCAGTCGCTACAGCGATGCCGGTATCGAAACCATTCTGATCGGCCACAAGGGGCACCCCGAGGTCGAAGGCACCATGGGCCAGTACGATGAATCCAACGGTGGGCGCATTTACCTGGTGGAATCGGTTGAAGATGTTGAACGCCTGGCCGTGCATAATCCGGAGGAGCTGTGTTTCGTGACCCAGACAACCCTGTCGATGGACGACACGGTGCGCGTCATCGAAGCCCTGCAAGGACGTTTCCCGGCCATTCAGGGACCGCGCAAGAACGATATCTGTTATGCCACGCAGAACCGTCAGGATGCGGTCAAAAAACTTACCGACAGCTGTGATCTGATTCTGGTGGTCGGCTCCAGGAACAGCTCGAATTCCAACCGCCTGCGCGAGATTGCGGAAAACTACCGTATTCCCGGTTACCTGATCGATGGCGCATCGGATATCCAGGATGGCTGGCTGCAGGGCAAAAAACGCATCGGGGTGACCGCGGGTGCATCGGCACCGGAAAAACTCGTTCAGGAAGTGGTTGAATACCTCAAAACAAAAGGTTCCGGAGAGGTCAGCTCGCTGGGATTCACCGAAGATGTCACCTTTCAACTGCCGCGTGAATTGCGCGAATAACGGATTACAGCCAGCCACGTAACAGGTTCAACGCCAACGAAAATGGGGGCAGATAACAGAATCCGCTAATAATGCCGGAACTGTGCGCTGCCCCGGTTTTTATTGTGGCATGGACTAGCCGGCTGTTACCCCGGTCGACTGGCGTCGCCGTTGGCCGGGCAGAGGGTTCTATCCGATGCCAGGATAACCGGCGAGCACCTTTGGTTAAACCTGATCGAGGTAGGGAGGGTCAGGTCCATCTGTGTGCGGGGCGCTCGCGCCCGCCATGATCAACGTGATCGATCCGATAATTTGCCGAGGTTAATCTGGTCAGAAAGGGAATATTTATTCCAGCAATTGCGACTAACCGGACATTAGAGAACCCTGCATTTAACTGATAGCGGTCGTCAGCAGTCGACCCTTCAGCGTCATTCGAGAAATTTCAATCGAATCTGCCCCCTTCGATTTTTCTTGATCATTGAGCTTTCGACCGCGAGAATCTTTAGGTGGCTGTCACCAACAAATTTGTACTAATGTCGATACTGTCCAAATGAAAGTAGCCATTTGATCGTTCCGATT
>JGI11705J14877_10000119_pt1 | contig 47440 bp, 48 predicted proteins | sample Etolaghawater15m_FD_14877 | JGI IMG/M metagenome (IMG submission 14877) | reverse complement strand
CGGGGATTGCTGTATCCACTGGTGTTCCAGCCATTGGGCGTATTGTTCCCGGATATGAAGAAATTGCGTAAATAGTCCGGGTCCAGGGAAAGATTTCCATAACCCAGAACAAAGCAATCAAAATCATGTTCGGTTTTAACTTTTTTAAGCAGATACCCCAGAGAGAGGCTTTTGGAAACTGCCGGTATCCCCAGCATATTGAGCCACTGTTGAATCATGTTCCCAACCATGGCCCTTTTGGGATCGTATTCAGCGGGAGGCGTCAGAATGGTCAGGGTCTCCATGGGGGTACCATCTGGATATCGGATGCCTTTGCCCTTCACCACTTTTCCTTCGGGCTCCACCGGCGGAAGCTCCCAGGTGTAACCCGATTCACGCAACAGTTTGTAGGCTTTGCGAATCCGCTGTTCACGGCTAAGGCCCTCTCCATAGTCAGGGACGTTGGGATCGTACCAGAACGTATTGCCCTGAGGAATGATGGAGTTGGACAACACCGCATAACCCTGTACAATCCGCTTTATAATAAAGGGCTTGTCAACGGAGAGCGCAATGGCCTTTCGGAAAGAAATCGCATTGAATGGTTTTTTCCGGACGTTAAGCCCCAGATAGTAAAGGGCGCTTTTTGGGTTGACGAAAACGGTTATGTTCTTGTCGGAATCCAGATCATGAATGTAGTTTTCCTGCAACGCCCACCAATACATGTCGATGCTCCCCGTAAACAGGCCCAGAACAGCAGAATCCGTATTGTTGATGAATTTGAATCGAATGCCGGCCACATGGGGTCCCACGTTGAAACCTGAAATGTTTTTTCCGGTCCCGAAGAAATATGGGTTTTTTTCAAGCAACAGGTGTTTTTTCTTCTCCCATTTCTTGAACATGAACGGACCGCTGCCAACGGGGTGCGAAATATTCTCCTTGAGCAGAACGGAAAGGGGCCCCGTTGTGTTTGAAACCTGGGTCGATTTTTCGGCATTTGCACAGATGAGTTCCCACTGTTTTTTCTGTACGATAGGCGTAGAGAGGGTTCTTGAGAGGAAGAGCGCCTTGGGCTCATGAAGGAAAAAACGAACCGTGTGTGGATCAGGCGTCTCGATCTTCTTGATAAACTCCCAGTTGCCGATGAACCGCGGAACTCGAAAATTCTTGATTACATTTCCGGTGAACGCCACATCCTGGGAGGTGAATGGCGATCCGTCAGACCATTTTGTGTCTCTGAGCTTAATGGTATAAGAAAGGGTGGCCGGATCATAAATCGGATCTTCCGCCGCAAGCCATGGGATAAAATTAAGGGTTTTGGGTTCTCGAATGTAGAGCGGCTGAAGTAGTTGATTCAGCACCCGACTGGACCAGACATCGTTGGCAGCCCAGACATTAAGGGTTTTGGGTTCCTCTGGCAGTCCGATCTTGATCACATCTTCTCCGTGGGCACGCTCTAAGCAAAACCCGGTGGGAAAATAAAAGACGACCAACAGAAAAAGACAGATGACCCTGGTGGATGCCGTTCTGTGTGATTTAATCGAAAGGATTCTTGAATTCTTCATTTTTCTCTCCATTGGCCAAGGCGGGTCTTAGGACCTCGGCAAAAAATAAATACACCATCTGGCTTGTCCTTTGGTCCGTCTGCTGCGTTGCACCCGCAACCACATATCCACCAATATGCACTGGCGGATGCGCCTTGCATACGAACCAAAATACGGCGCAATCTGGCGCATTTATTTTTTGCCGAGGCCCTGCGTTGACAAAATTTTGGGTTAATGAAAACAACAGGTGCTTAGTGTTCAGGGAGAATAGTCCCTTCTCAGTGGCCTTGTCAAGAATTGGCGCCATGCTTCAACGCCTATTATCTTTGGTATTTGCTTCCGAAGGATTGGGGAGGGTTGACTTCTAGAAACGGCGACTTACCTTTGGAGGATCATAAAGTGTCCGTTTTTTTATGCGGAACTGTTTCGTGCTAAAGGAAATATCCATTTGTTAAAGTGGCCCCCTGAAGTCTGGAACGACGTGAAATTTTTGAAAGGAGGGTGTCATTATGACGAATGGAATTGTAAAATGGTTTAACAGCAGCAAAGGTTACGGATTCATTGAACAGGAAAATGGACCGGATGTGTTTGTACATCATACGGGGATTAACGGTTCAGGGTTCAAAGATCTGGAAGACGGCGATTCAGTTACCTTTGATATCGAACAGGGTCAAAAAGGTCCTGCGGCGATTAATGTAACGGTTGCGTAGTCCGCGGCTTAATCACTAATTTTAACAAAAAGCATGCTCTGTTGAAAAACAGGGGATGCTTTTTTTGTTGCGCCCACCTGATACCCCTGTGATACCCTGCCTCCGATATGAAAGAAAGTGAAGCTTCCTCTGCGTCATTCCGGCGAAAGCCGGAATCCAGTATTTGTCGCTAATTCCGGCTTCTGGATTCCGGGTCAAGCCCGGAATGACGGTATTTTTACAACGTTACGGATATGACAGAACACCCGATGAATATTGCTAAACCCGCCATCGGCCCCATTCATGCGAGAATACTGTGCATGGTTGTTCTGGGTTTGGCGGCGGTGGAAATATCCTTTCGCGCCATATCCTGGCATGAAACCTGTTCGATGCTACTGATTTTGGCCATAGCCCGTTTCTTTGAAGGGGGAATCATCATCGGCATCCTTTTCTTCGAAAAAGAGAGGTTGTCAGTGGTGGGACTTTCAAAGAGCACAGCGCTTTCAGGTCTCAGGCGAGGTCTTTTGTGGTCGGGGGCTTTTGGAGGGGTCATTCTTCTGGTTTTCATTTCTTTGTCATTAATGGGGGTCGATCCACTCCCTTTCATCCAAAACCCCTTGCCCGGGAATACGGGTGGTTTGATATTGTTGTTTCTGGTGGGGGGCGTTGTTGCGCCCATAACGGAAGAACTCTTTTTCAGGGGCATACTTTACGGTTTTTTGCGGCGGTGGGGCGTGGTGCCGGCGTTGGTGTTGAGTTCACTTTTATTTGTCTTGGCGCACGAAACGGTCTTCACGGCATTTATATTGATTCAGCTCACCGGAGGGCTCCTCTTTGCTCTGGCCTACGAAATGGAAAAAAACCTTATGGTGCCGATCACCCTGCACGTATTGGGAAACCTGGCAATTTATATACTGTCGTTACCGAATGCCTAATTCTGAAGTGTTCTGATAAAGCACCCACTGTTTTCGTCGTTTTTTTCCACTGTAACCTGAACCGTATCCGTACTGGTAAGGGCGCCGTCATCCGTCACCTTCAGTTGAAAGGTTAGCGTCTTTTTGGTGTCGTCGTCGACAGCGGGGGCCGTAAAGCTCGGTGTGGCGGAAGTGGCGTCACTGAGAGAAACCGTGTCACCCTCCGTCTGGGTCCAGCTGAACAGAGGAATGCCGTAATCCGGATCGGAACTGCCGGAGCCGTTCAGGGTGACCGTGTTCTCGGATTTTGCCGTCTGATCAGATCCCGCATTGGCGGTGGGGCCTGTGTTGCTATTGTTACGCCCCGTATGCCTTGCATCATGATGAAACGAAGGCCATAAACCCGTGGCAAGGCGGCTGGAGGCGGTTTTAATGGCATAGAGGTACCCTGATTCCGTGCCCACATAAATGTTGCCGCCAAATCCCATGGCCACAGAAGTGGAGACCGGACCTGTTACCATGAGCTCCCATTTGAGGGTGCCGCTGCTGTCGAGGGCAAGCACTTTCTCATCGCTGGATCCGTAGTATATGATGCCGTCGGAAGACACCAGCGCGGATGAAGTAATTTCTTTGTCATCCCGGTTGTAGGTCCAGACTTCACTGCCATCCGTCTGGCTCAGCGCATAAAGTATCCCATTGCCTGCCCCTATGAGGACACTCCCGTCGCTACGAATGACGGGAGAGGAAAAGGTTGAGGTACCGATTGGGTGGGACCATTTGAGAGTCCCATCGGATTTTACGGCATATACATTGGAATTAGTGGAATTGTAGGAACCGAAATAAACCGTGCCATCCCCATCGATGGCAGGAGAAGAATAGATGCCGCCGATGCTGCCACTGTCGGAAAATTCCCAGCTCAAAGTCCCGGTTGAGGTGATGGCATAAAGTATTCCACCCGTTGTCCCGATATAAATGGTGCCGTCAGCGGCCACCGCCGGAGAGCTTGTGATGCTGCTGTCCGCTATAAAAGGCCAGTTGCCCGAGGCGCTGCTGCCGTCTGAATTGACAGCGTAGAGCCTGGCATCTTCGGAACCCACATAAATGACGCCGCCGGAGCTGATGGCAGGGGAGGACGAAACGAATCCCGAAGGTGTTGAAAAAACCCATTTTTGCGTGCCATCTGTATTAATCGCATAAAGATTGCCGTCATTGGACCCCACGTAGATGGTGCCGTCGCTTCCCACAGCAGGTGAAGAATGGATTTCACCCTGGGTCGCAAAACTCCAAACAAGACTTCCGCTGGGGCTGATTGCGTAAAGCTTATTATCAAGACATCCCACAAAAATATTACCGGTGGGCCCGATAGCCGGGGAAGAATCAATAGGGCTGCCGAGGGAAATCTGCCATATGGCTTCACCTTCAGCGGCGGAAAGGAAATTGGGGAAAAGAGCGAACAGAATTAACAACGTTAAAAATGTACCAATACATCTCGTTTTTCGCCCCTTGTGTCTCATGTACACCCCCTGCCGAAAATCCCTTTGACAAAGATCCACTTGTTACATCCCAATGACGTCCATGTCAAGGCGGTTGTGTTTTCGGCAGAGGGCAGGGGGTAGACTATATGGCCTCCTTTCCGGTTTCTCCCGTACGGATCCGAATAACCTCTTCTACGGGCATGATGAAGATTTTTCCATCTCCAATCTGCCCTGTTCTCCCTTTCTCCTGGATTATTTTGACGGCCTCCGGCACCAGTTCGGATTCCATGACCACTTCAATCTTGATTTTGGCCACAAAATCCACCTGGTATTCGGCACCCCGATAGACCTCCTTGTGTCCCCTTTGACGCCCAAAACCTTTTACCTCGCTGACGGTAAGACCTTTGGCGCCCAGTTCGGACAACCCATCTTTGATGTCATCCAGTTTAAACGGTTTGATGATCGCTTCGACCTTTTTCATGGTATTGACTCCTTTTATAGGGTTAGTATGTATAGCCTGCTTCATTGTGTATGGCCGTATCCATGCCCATGCGTTCTTCTTCTTCAGTGATTCTGAGACCCACCAGCATATCAACCACTTTCAGGATGATGACGGTCATAACAAAGGCAAAGACCATGGTTACCGCAACCGAAACAAACTGTATCCACAATTGTCCGGGATTGCCAAAGAACAACCCATTGGCACCCCCTGGATTGATTTCCGTGGAGGCGAACAACCCGGTGGCAAGGGCGCCCCAGGTACCACCAACACCGTGAATTCCCACCACATCCAGGGAATCGTCATATCCGAGGCGTGTTTTTAGCAGCACAGCACCGTAACAGAACGCACCGGCCATAAACCCGATGATGAGAGAACTCATGGGGCCCACGAAACCGGATGCGGGTGTAATGGCCACCAATCCCGCTACGGCCCCGGAAGCAACACCGAGGGTGGTGGGTTTTCCACGATGCATCCATTCAAAAATAATCCACGAGATGGCCCCAACAGCCGAAGCCAAATGGGTGACCACGAAAGCGTTGGCGGCAAGTCCATCAGCAGCCAGGGCGCTCCCGGCATTAAACCCGAACCATCCGAACCAGAGAAGCGCCGCACCGGTGAGGGTCATGGGAAGGTTATGGGGAATAAAGGCGGTGGTGCCATATCCAAGACGTTTGCCAACAATCATAGCAGCTGCCAAAGCTGAAATGCCCGAGCTGATATGAACCACCGTGCCGCCTGCGAAATCGAGGGCGCCAAGGCCTCCCATCCATCCACCCACAGCCCAGACCCAGTGACAAAGCGGGTTGTAGACAAGTGTGGCCCACAACAGGGTGAAAAGAATCAAAGCACCGAATTTCATTCGCTCGGCAAAAGCACCTGTGATGAGGGCCGGCGTAATAACGGCAAACATACATTGAAAAATCATAAAAGCCAGTTGCGGGATGGTGGAACCGTAGTCCGGACTGGGCGTCATTCCCACACCTTTCAATCCCAACATGGTCAATCCACCAATGACGCCACCGTGGTCAGGTCCGAAGCTCATGGTGTAGCCCCAAAGGACCCATTCAACGCTAATAATCCCCAGTATGAAGAAACTCTGCATCAATGTTCCCAGAACATTCTTGCTCCTGACCATACCTCCGTAAAAAAGGGCCAGGCCCGGTGTCATCAACATGACAAGTGCCGCGGATATTAAGACAAAAACGGTATCTCCTGCATTCATGGTTTTTTCTCCTCCTAAATTTTTTATTTACAGGAAGTTTGCAAACCATGTGCCATTATGGTAAATATTATATTTATCTAGAAAAACCAATATGTTATTCCCATTCCAAAGGGGTAGGGATTAAAGACAATAATGTAATTTGCATATAAATTTACGACAAAAATGTACAGTGGCAAAAGAAGTTTTGTGGGTGGCTGGAAAAATCGCTACCATCCCGGCCCAATACCTGATATAGAAAAGCGCACAGGCGGCGGCACCAGAATAAGGAGTCTTCAATTGGAGAGAATCAGTTACATCGGTATATCCCTTGTCATTTCGGTGTTATTGTATCTGGCTTTCGTTCTGATTTTAAAGACTGAAAAGGGAAGAAATTTTCTGGGTCGGCACTGGGCGTTTCACCCCAATACCATCTGCCTCTGGCGCGTGATCATCGGTGTTTCGGGGACGCTATTGTATTTTCTGGCAGGGCAGTTCGCGCTCGGCATCCTTTTGTTTACCGTTTCGGCGGTCCTGGATGGTGTTGACGGACTCATTGCCCGACAGTGCAGACTGACCACCTCTTTCGGCGAGCAAATCGATCCCTTATGCGATAAATTGACCTATTTGCCACCCATTCTGTTTTTTGCATACCAGGGCTATCTGGATGTGGCAGCCGCATGGATTCTCGTGGGCATTGAAGTATGCGGACAGTTTCTGGTGAGATACATTATCAAGCGGTTCACACTCTTTTCAGTGGCAGCAAACAATTTTGGGAAAATTAAAGCCGTTCTGTGCTTTTCCCTAATCATTTATTGTTCACTTCTCGATGAAGCCTTACCCGTTCCCAATTTCTCACGGCAGATGCTGAATATTTGCATTATCTTGTCGATCTCATCCATTGTTTTTAAAATCATAGCAAACCGGTTTTATGCGGATATTCTGTCTTTGTTAAATCTTTTTTGTGGCATCACGGGAATTTTTCTGGTTTTTCAGGGCCGCTACGCCTATGCAACACTGGCGATCCTTGCCGGGCAGATTTTTGATCTCTTTGACGGCCGCATGGCGGAAAAACATGGCGGAACCCGGTTCGGGCCCTGGCTCGACGATATTGCGGACCTGGTCAGTTTCGGNATATGCCCTGGATTGCTGATCATCCTCAAAGGGGATATGAAATTGCCNTTCTTCATTCTGGGAACCCTTTATACTCTGGCCATCGGTTTTCGGTTGTGGCGATATCTCATGTTCGACAAAAAGGATCTGAAGCTACCGCCTGGCGTTTTTAACGGCCTGCCAAGCCCTGCGGGNGCCATTGCGGCGCTGGGCGCTTGTCTGTTCTGCACCCGGCCATGGGCGGTGATGCTGATCGTCTGCCTTACCGCTTTCCTTCTGGTAAGCCATGTCCGATTTGTTCATTTTGGAAGGGTTATCCTGACCCGTTTGCCGCGAACCCTGATTGTCATGTTCGGTTTTGTGGTTGTGTTCATTATTGCCTACCTTATTAAAGCCCGGGATTCAGAAATGCTGGGTGCCTTGCTCATAATATGTTTTGTGGCCTACCTGATTACCAGCAGCCGTTTCTTATTGGGGAACCGGATCAAGTCCTGAATTCGTTGTCGCTAAGGTTTAAAGAATGAATTTCATTTTCTTTTTCATGGTATTGACGGCATGCTTCTCGGCGGGCTGGCGCCAAATGCATTGGATACCGGAAGCGGGGGGGCTTGCCCCCATGGAAATGCTTTCCAAAGCAATGGTGGATTCCGCAACCGGTTCCGTGGAACTGGCGCTGGGGCTGGTGGGGGTCATGACACTTTTCCTGGGGTTGATGAAGGTTGCCGAATCGGGTGGCATGCTCACCATTGTGGCCCGTCTTATCCGCCCCGTAATGGTGAAACTCTTTCCTGGTGTACCGCCGGATCATCCCGCAATGGGCAGCATGATCCTGAACATGTCCGCAAACGCCCTGGGCCTGGGCAATGCCGCCACGCCTTTTGGCATTCGCGCCATGCAGGAGTTGGATAAGTTGAACCCGGTCAAGGGAACCGCAACGGACTCAATGGTTTTGTTTCTGGCCATTAACACCTCAAATGTCACCCTTTTGCCCACCGGTGTCATCGCCATTCGGGCTGCCGCCGGGTCCAGTGATCCAGCGGGCATTCTGCCCACCACCCTTTTTGCAACGCTTTTTTCCACCATCATCGCCATTTTAGCGGCTAAACTTTACGGAAAACTCCCATTTTTCATGCGAACCGCACCCAGCATAGATCAACATTTGGACGATTCAAGAGATAAGGCTGAAGCGCTTCCGAAAGAGAATCAAAAAGGGTATCCCCTCTGGGTGAGCGGTATTGCCGTTGCCATCCTGATCTTTCTCATCCCTCTGACGGTTTTGTACGGCCGCACGATTTCGCCCTGGATTATTCCTGGGCTCATGCTGGGGTTTTTGACATTCGGCGTTTTAAGAAAAGTACCTGTTTATGAGGTGTTTGTAGAAGGCGCGAAAGAGGGATTTCAGGTGGCCATTCGCATTATTCCTTATCTGGTGGCCATTCTGGTGGCGGTGGCCATGCTNCGCGCCAGCGGCGCCATGGATGAAATGGTCAGTTTCCTCGGCGTATGGACTGAAAAGGTCGGAATGCCCGCGGATGCTCTACCCATGGCTCTTTTGCGTCCCCTTTCGGGATCCGGCGCCTATGGGGTGATGGCGTCTATTATCAATGATCCNGNNATNGGTCCTGACAGTTATACGGGCTATCTGGTTTCCACCCTGCAGGGATCGACCGANACCAGCTTTTACGTGCTGGCCGTCTATTTCGGCGCCGTGCAGATCAAACGCATCCGTCATGCCCTGTTGGCGGCCTTAACAGCGGATCTGGCCGGCATATTGGCGGCGGTGGCGGTTTGCTCTTTTCTTTATGGTGGATGATGTTGTATGACCTAAAAGAAGCAATTAGCTATTAGCCGTTAGCTATTAGCTTTTCAATATCAGCTATTTAAACGAAATAGGGTCGCATCAAAAAGCGAGAAGCCAAATTTCGTAAAAGTCATTTAACCCTTTGCTATCTTTTAGCTAACGGCTAATAGCTAAAAGCTAATTGCAGGTTCAAGGAGGCAAGCATGGACAACAATAATCCCAATCAGATTAACGTGGAATTTCCCAAGGAGATCGTGGGTGGTGTTTACGCCAACAACATGGCGGTGACCCATACTGCCGAAGAGTTTATCATGGATTATATCATGATCGCCCCACCCGCGGGGGTTGTCAAATCACGGATTGTGGTGAGTCCCGGACACATGAAGCGGATTCTTCATGCGTTGCAGGAGAATATTGAAAAATACGAACAGAAGTTTGGTCCCATTCAAATGGCCGCGGAGCCGGGAAGGGAAGCGACGATTCAGTGAGCCCCACATCCCAAGCGTCCTTCTGCAAATGAGATAATTTGTTCGAGTTCAAGGAAGGCGATAATTGTAACCGCAGGAATACAGGGTAGTATTTCGAGGATTACAATTTGAGACTGACGCCGAAATCGGGCAAATTGGCCATTTGCGGGTGGACGCTTCCCTAATGAAACGAGAGGAGGTAAGCCCTGAGGTTGATCTTCTTGTTCTTGATCCCCAGTTTTCTCCGAAGGTTGAAACGATGCGTCAAAATGGTGTTTTTGGACACGGACAGCTTTTCGGCAATTTCAATATTGCTTTTGCCTTCCTTCACAAGATTCGCCACCCGGATCTCCATGGGCGTCAAATCCAGCACCCTGGACCCGATGTCTCGAACGAAGGGTGAGATGATCTGTTCCAAATTGGTTTCAATCACATGTAAATGGTTGGTCTGAATGGCATCCAAAGGGGTGTTCTTAAGCTTTTCGATATAGGGTTTGATGAGCGTGCTCATGTTGCTGACCACCGAGGACTCGAAATGGGTCCGGTCTTCTTCTCGCCTGCGCAGCAATATGCTAAAGGCGGTGTTGGCTTCTTCCAGGCTTCGGGTCCTGGATTTCAGTTCTTTCTCTCTTTTCTTAAGGTTTGCCGTATTCTTTTTTTCCAGTGTAATATCCCTTGAATAGACGGCCAGCTGCACCACTTTTCCTTTTGAATTGGTGACCGGATACATGGTGTTCTGAAAAACAGCCCTGCCGATGCGGTCCTCGAACCGGCTGGGTTTCCCTGTTTTAATGACCTGGGCAACCTTTCCTTCTCTCTTTTTGCCGACCTCGGCGGGCAGGTAATCATACACACATTTGCCCATAAGTTCAGAAAGGGGCGCTTTAAGCCTTTTGGCGGTTACCTTGTTTGCCGTTATGATTTTCCCTTTTGGGTCCAGGAGTTGAGCAGCATCAGAAGAAGCATTGATCAACGCGCGCATCTGGCTGTAGGCTTTTTCCAAATCGGCCGTGCGTTCGTCCACAACCTTTTCAAGCGCTTCATGTGCCTCTACCAGCGATTTTTCGAGTTCAAAATTATACAGCGCAATCTGTATGGCGGAACTGACCTGGGCGCTGTTAAATGGTTTGAGAAGGTATCCGAAAGATCGTGCTGACTTCGCCTTTTCGATGTATTCTTCCTCGGAATAGCCCGTCAGAAATATCACGGGAATGTTCAGGTCCGCTCTGATTTTTTTGGCGGCTTCAATGCCGTCAATTTTACCCGGCATGACGATGTCCATGAGAACGAGGTCCGGTGCGGTTCCTTTGGCCATTTTAACCGCTTCGTCGCCGGATTCCGCTGTACCCCCAATTTCATATCCGGAGGTACGAAGAGCTTCTATCAACTCTGTAACGGTAATGACATCATCATCAACTATCATGATCTTGGGCATCGCATAAACCTCTTCTGAGCATTAATAAAGGATTTGGAAAAGGTGAGATCAATTAAACACGTCCACAATTTCAAAGAAGGAGAAAAATGTCAAGGGAAACCATGATGATATCTGATTATTTTTTTCCATAACTGTGAAGCCCCGCCAGATAATTAACGCCGAAATAGGTGAAAAGGACACAGACAAACCCCACAATGGAGAGAACTGCTATTTTTTTCCCTGTCCAGCCCTTTACCAGACGTGTGTGAATCACAGAGGCATAGACCAGCCAGGTGATCAGCGACCAGGTTTCCTTAGGGTCCCAGCTCCAGTAACTCCCCCATGCGGAGTGAGCCCAGACCGATCCTGTAATGATGCCGAGGGTCAGCATGAGGAAACCAATAACGACCATTTGGTAATTGAGATCGTCCAAAACCGCTTTTGAAGGAATGAGTTTCAGAAAAAGATGACTTTCCTCTGACCTGTCCAGCCGTTTTAGCAGGTACATGATGCTGATTCCGAACGACATGGCAAAGGCAGCATACCCAAAAAAACAGGTGATGACATGACTGATCAACCAGTTGCTTTTCAATGCCGGAATCAGGGGTTGGATGTGGCTGCTGATATTGGGAGAAAAAGAGGCATAGGCCATGGCCAGAAACGCCAGTGGGGTCACAAAAGTACCGATGGTTCTGTTTTTGGTGCGCCATTCCAGAATGAGGTAGAGAAACATTAAGGTCCAGGCAAAGAAAATCAAAGATTCATAGAGATTGGAAAAGGGTGCATGACCGATCCCCAGGTTGTAAGATTCCACCCACCTTAATATGATGGCAACGGTCTGGGCCGTAAATCCCAGAAGGGAAAGATAAGTGCCCGCGCGGGCAAAAAACGGTCGGTTCATGACCATGCCCAGCAAATAAGCCATGAATGCCAGGAAATAAATAAAGGTGGTGTAACTGAGAATTAAAGAGTTATCCATATATGTTAGCCCTTTGCACTAAATTCGTTTTGAAGATTTATCAACAGTTGATGACGCTCTTTCTGAAGCCCAACCGGGTTTTTGTTGGTGGTTCCCGCTATTTCTATGCACGTTTTTCCATCCCTCTTATGGACGCGCACCCACATTCTTTTGTGGGAGAGAAAAAAGGACACAAACAATCCCGATACCATGAGGAAACAGCCCGCCCATACAATGGGAACCCCTGGATCCCTATTGGCCTGCAGGCCTGTGTAGTAAAGGGTTTTAAGTCCCGCCAGCGAAAACCGGTACGGGGAGAAGGCTTCAGGATTAAATTTCGGCGAGGCCAGCATGGGGGGCGGCAATTTTTTTTGAACCGCCTCATGGTCCTTAAAAACCCAGAACTCCATTGGATTTCCTGTTTCCGGCTGAACAGAAATCAGTACGGCAGGACCCAGACCCATGATGTCGTTTCGGACGTCGACGACCTTAAAAGTCCCTTTGCCAGCTGGCAGGGGATAATGGGTGTCGCTTTTTACCGTTATTTCAGATGAGTTGGGTTTGCTTGATTTTTTGTCAATGCGCAACTGCACTTCTTTGCCTGGAACGTTGCCATAACTGGCCTGATAAAAGGTAATACCCCCAAATTCCACGGGATGGTTGACCAGGAGATCGCTCTCTAAGGCCGCCTTTCCATTGACCAGAAAGGTGAGGTTGCTCTTGAATTCTTTGGGAGCTCCGGTCTTGTAAAACTCAACGGAAAATTTGTCGCAACGGACATCAAACCCTAATTTTAAGGGCCTCATGGTTTTCCTTATGATGACCCGGTCCGTTGATTCCCCTTCCAGAATGTTGACATAGGCTTCAAAACCAAAAAAAGACCCCACCAGACCGCCTATAAGGATCAGTAGCACACTCAGGTGAACCACATAGACGCCGAAATAGGAGAGGCTTCCTTTATCCCCGTAAAAATAGTGTCGGTCGCCACTACTTTTATGTCGTACATTTTTATAGCGCGATTTAAGCACTCCTTCAACCCGATCCGCGGCTTCGTTCGTACTGAGACCGACGTCGATAGAATCTTCATCCCCACCGTCCTCAAAGGGCTTATTTCGGTCCGGCGCCGGCTTGGCGCTGAAACGCTTCCACGTGGAGGGGAACCGGTTAATGGAACAGACCACCAGATTGAGGGCCAGAAATGCGATGAGGAGCCTGAACCACGGCGCGTTGTACATATCAAAAAGCTGCAAAGTTGAAAGAAACCGAAACATGGCGGGCGTTAGGGTTTGAGAAAATTCAACGGCTTCCTGCCCTTGAGGGATCAGCGTTCCCACAACGGAAACGATGGCCAGCAAAATCAAAAGGACGATGGTCAATTTAACGGAGCTTAAAAAACCCCAGATTGCATTGGGGTTGTTTTTGGCTTGAGTATTTTTCATAAGCAATCAATATCAAAGGGAAAAAACAGCGTTTTATCAGATGTCGGTCTGTAAGATTTCCTCTTTCCTCCACGAGTCGTGCATGGGTTGATCCTTCTTTGGCCAAAGGCCTGTCAATTCTTGAAGAGGTCTTATAGCATGAATTCTTATAAAGTTCAATTTGCTTGCAGGTCCTACAGCAATTCTCATTATGCTTTAGAAACTGCAGTGCCCTCGTCATGCCGGACTTGATCCGGCATCCAGAAATTGCATGTCACTGATAAGATTCTGGATTCCGGCTTTCGCCGGAATGACGGAAACGAATCTAGAATTCCAATTATCTTAATGGATTGCGAGAACTTTGAACTGTATTGCCATTATGAACACGAATCTATTCCAAAACCTGTGTGAGCATCATCTTGCCCCGACTTTTCGCGGCTTGGAAACCGCTCCCACAAGAGTATCATGCCAAAATGAGAATTGCTGCAGGTCCTAAAAGATTTGACGATTGCCGTTTCATCATGTAGAAAAGTGCACTGAAGGTATTGGCGTTTTAATATTGGGAGATAATCATGCTGGACCTCAAATTTGTCAGGTCGAATCTGAAAAACATCAAGGAAATGATTCAAAATCGTGGATACGATCTGGATCTGTCACCTTTTGAAAGCTTGGATGAGGAAAGAAGAGAGCGGCTTTCCGTGTTGGAAAGCCTGCGACACCGTCGGAATAGCGTCAGCGATGATATTGCCGCCATGAAAAAGGATGGCGAAGATGCCTCCAACGTCATCGCTGAAATGAAAATGGTTTCAGCCGAAATCAAAGAAAGGGAAAAGGAACTCCCGCAGTTTGTGGAAAAACTGGAACAGCTCCTTCAACTGATACCCAATATGCCCGATCCGTCCGTTCCGGTGGGAAGGGATGAAAAAGACAACCCGGTCATCAGAACCTGGGGTGAAATTCAAAACTTCGATTTTGACCCGCTTCCCCATTGGGAAATTGGCGAAACCCTGGGCATCCTCGACTTTGCCTGTGCCGCCAAACTGTCGGGCGCGCGGTTTGCGCTTTATCGGGGGGCGGGGGCTGCCATGGAGCGTGCCCTGATCAATTTCATGATTCACATCCATACAACGGAACACGGCTATACCGAGATTTTGCCGCCTTTCATGGTCAACGCCGCCTCCATGTTCGGGACCGGCCAACTGCCCAAATTTGAAGAAGACCTCTTCAAGATCAAGGGTCGGGACCTCTATTTGATTCCCACGGCAGAGGTTCCCGTCACCAATATTCACCGGGACGAAATTCTTTCCGAAGAGGATCTTCCCACCACCTATGTCGCCTACACCCCATGCTTCAGGTCGGAGGCGGGATCTTATGGCAAAGATACCCGTGGCCTGATTCGGCAGCACCAGTTCAACAAAGTGGAACTGGTCAAGTTTTCGAAACCGGAGGATTCCTACGACGAACTTGAAAAACTGACACGAAACGCGGAAGAAATATTGAAACGCCTTGAACTTCCCTACCGGGTGGTGAGCCTTTGTACGGGAGATATCGGTTTTTCATCGGCTAAGACCTATGACCTGGAAGTCTGGCTGCCCGGCCAGGGATTATACCGGGAAATTTCTTCGTGCAGCAATTTCGTTGATTTTCAGGCCAGAAGGGCCAATATCCGTTTTAAGCGAAAGGGGAAAACCGGAAATGAACTGGTTCACACGTTGAATGGGTCCGGCCTTGCGGTGGGAAGAACCGTGGTGGCAATTCTGGAAAACTATCAACGGGAAGACGGCAGTGTTGAAATCCCGAAAGCACTGAGGCCCTTTATGGGCGGACTTGATTTGATCCCAAATAAAGATGGATAAACACTTGCGCTACAGTTCGGGCTGGCGGGACAACAACCCTAACACCCGCCAAGAGCCTTCAAGAAAGCATTTCAGCAGGCGTATCCGCCTTCTGATCCTGTGCCTTTGCCTCCTTGCAGGTGCTTATCTGCTGTTGTTTCCCGCTCCCTGGTTCAAAAGTGACACCGGTGGAAATGGGGATGCATTGTCCGCCATCGGAAAACCGATTGAAACGAAGTCAATTGCTTCAAGAAAACTCTCCATTCATGGTATCGAGGATCTGAATCTGGATCCTGCCCACATTGAAACCCGCTTCACCCTTCAAAAAGAAGGGATCCCCCTGGTTGTGGAATCATCCGTTGATAGCGATTTTCAAGCCTATATCCAGAGCCTTCTTGAAACATCCAACACCCTGAAGGCGGCCGTTGTTGTCATGCAGCCTGATGACGGACGAATTCTTGCGATGGTCAATTACGATAGTGAAGCAAAAGGCGAAAACCTGTGCCTTAAGGCGGATTATCCGGCGGCCAGCCTGTTTAAGATTATTTCAGCAGCAGCAGCCCTTGAATCCGCGGGTTTTTCACCGGAAAAAACGGTTTCTTTTGTGGGCAGAAAACACACCCTCTACAAAAATCAGCTGAAGGAGAAAAAGAGCCGGTATTCGGCCACCATTTCTTTTAAAAAAGCGTTTGCTTCTTCCATTAACCCGGTATTTGGAAAACTGGGTGTTCATGAATTGGACTATGAGGTATTGAGCCGATCCGCCGAGAAATTCTTTTTCGAGCGTTCCATCCCCTTTGACTTCCCTGTTGAAAAGAGCGCGGTTTTTGTTCCAAAAGATGAATTTGGACTGGCTGAGCTGGCCAGTGGCTTCAACAAGGGAACCACCATCTCACCGCTGCATGCGGCGCTCCTGGCATCAGCCGTCGTCAATGACGGGGTGATGATGAAACCGTGGGTGGTCAAGCGGATTCTCGACGAATCAGGAGAACCACTCTATGAAAACCATCAATCACAGATGGGGGTTTCGGTAAGTCCTGAGACCGCCAAAGAGTTGCGGATCCTCATGAAAGACACGATCATCCATGGCACTTGTCGGAAGGCGTTTTATCGGGAAAGACGCAGGAAAGCCTATAAAAACGTAGAGTTGGGCGCAAAGACCGGCACCATCAACGACCGGAATGACCAGTTTAAATATGACTGGTTAACCGCGTTTGTTGTTCCCCCCAACGGCAGAAAAAGTATCTGCATTGCGGTATTGGGAATTCATGGAAAAACATTGGGGGTGCGGGCCAACCGACTGGGCCGCAGCATTATCAGGTACTACCTCTCATCTTGACCCATACAAGCCTTTACAAACCCGAAAAACAGCGGCGATGGTGATTCCATCCGTGACTTCAGTTCCGGATGCGCCTGAGTCGCACAGAAGAATTTCAACTGGGGCAATTCAATAAATTCCACAAGTTTGCCGTCGGGGCTCATGCCGGAAAATACCATTCCCTTTTCTTGCAGCACCTCATGATAGTCCGGATTTACCTCATAGCGGTGACGATGGCGTTCAGACACCTCTTGGGAACCGTAAAGGGACTGCACTAGCGATCCTTTGACCAACAGGGCAGGGTAGGCCCCGAGACGCATGGTTCCCCCTTTCTCAGTCACGGTTCTTTGCTCGGGAAGAATGTCAATGACAGGATGGGGCGTTTCCGTGTCCATTTCCGTGGAATTGGCGCCTTCCAGATCACAAACATTCCTGGCAAATTCTATGACAGCCAGTTGAAGCCCCAGGCAGAGCCCCAGAAAAGGGATGTTCGATTCCCTTGCCAGACGGATGGCCTCTATTTTCCCTTCGGAACCCCGCGAACCAAAACCGCCGGGGACCACCAGGCCATCAATTTGATCCAACATGGAAGTATCTTTGAGCCCGGTGGTTTCCACCCATTTAAGATTAATTTTACACCGGAGATGGGCCGAGCAGTGGTTAAAAGATTCGATGATGGAGGCATAGGAATCTTCCAGCTTGGTGTATTTTCCACACATGGCGATGGTGATTTCCTTGTCTGGATTTCGGATGTTGTCCACCAGTTTTTTCCACCTTCTCAGGTCCGGCGGGCTGTAGATGTTGAGTTTTTTATGAATGTTTTCAGGAAGCCCTTCGCGTTCAAAAATGATGGGGATTTCATAGATGTCTTCCACATCCAGGCCGGTAATGACAGCCTCGGGTTTAACATCACAGAAATTGCTGATCTTGGTCTTGATTTCGGGTGTCAGGAATTCGGGGGATCGGCCGATAATGATATCCGGGAAGATACCACGCTGCTGCAGCAGATTAACGCTTTGCTGGGTGGGTTTGGATTTCTGTTCATTGACGCCCGCCGGAATAGGTACGTAGGTCAGGTGTACAAACACGATGTTGTTTCTTCCCACATCCTTTTTCATCTGGCGCATGGCTTCCAGAAATAGTTCGTTTTCAATATCCCCAACGGTTCCTCCGATTTCGACAATTACAAGATCCGGAGATTCTTCCTTTACCACCTGCCCGATATGCTCTTTGATCAAATCCGTTACATGGGGAATATATTGAACGGTTTTGCCCAGATAATCACCCCGTCTTTCCTTTTTCCTGACCATGTTGAAAACCTTTCCCATGGTCAAATTCCAGTTAGACTTGCAGCGAACCCCCAGAAAACGCTCGTAATGCCCAAAATCCATGTCCACTTCAGCACCATCATCCAGCACGAAAACTTCACCGTGCTCGAAGGGATTCATGGTGCCCGGATCAACATTAAGGTAGCCATCACATTTGATGGGAACAATTTTGAGTTTTGTAGAGAGCAGATGTCCGATTGAAGCAGCAGCAATGCCTTTGCCCAATCCTGAAAGCACGCCTCCGGTCACAATGATGTATTTGGTGGGCATTTTAAAAAGTTCCTTTCATTATTTTAGCATAACAACAGTCCCGAATCGTCCGGTTACACCTTCACCTCTGTAAGAGAAAAAACGATCTGTGTGACAGCGCGTACAAATCTCTGAAACCGTAATGTTGTGCGGATTGATTCCCGCTGTAACGAGTTGATGAGAACTCAGGCGCCAAAGATCAAAATGGGTTTCAGAAATCCTGAAATCCCTGAAACTGGGCGGGAAAATGTCTTTGTGAGTTATGAATTCGGCACAACAAGGACCCAGAGACGGCCCAATGGCAGCGACAAGATCCGCACTCTCACAATCAAAATGATGTTCCATCATCTGAACAACCTGACCCAGAATGTTTTTTACATTTCCCCTCCAGCCGCAATGGACGTTGGCAATTACATTTTGGTGTGGGTCGAAAAGAATCACCGCCTGACAATCCGCCTGTTTGATCATTAATCCAACACCGCAAATATTCGTTATCATGGCATCCGCCTGCTGTAAAGCATCGAATGTTTCCAGGGTGTCTGAATCAACCATCAGGACTTCGGTCCCATGGGTCTGCCGCGTGGAAAGGATTTGCTTCGCGCCCATGCTATGTTTGATGATCCCCAGGTTTGCCGCTACATTGCTCTCGGAATCTCCAACCGCATCGCTTGTGTTCAATGAATCATACGGCGGAGAACTGGTGCCCCCATGCCGGGTGAAGGTTCCGTGTTTCAGTTGATAATATTGGGAAAGATCTGGATGTTGAAGGTAAGGCGCGGAGCGTTGTATCTTTGGCAGATGATGGGAATCCCGCATGAGCGTTCCGGCTGTAATGTCCTTGGCCGCGCATCCTTTTTTTGAAACCTGAACGGTATGGCTCCGCCACCAGGGGAAACCATATAGATTCACTCGACGACACAGACTTTCTTACTTACCGCTGCTTCCTTCCGGACCTGACGGGGTTTATAAGTGCCTGTTACGTGAGGTCCATATCAACCCCAAAGTGTTGAAAACGCATCTCGACCCAGAGAATCTCCAGAAGGATTTTCAACCCCGCATGAGCGGATTTCGGGAAAGGGGAACCGCTAACTCCCCGTCTAGCGCGACCAAGGTCTTTATCTGATTGTGTTTTGACCTTAAATAATGTCGACTCTTTCTTTCAATTCCTTTCCGACCTTGAAAAATGGAAGCTTTTTCCGGCCGACATTGATAATTTCGCCTGTTTTCGGGTTTCGGCCTTTGTAACCATCGTAACGCTTCACTTTGAAGCTTCCCAGACCTCGGATTTCCACCCTCTCATCGTTTATAAGGGCGTTTTCCATCTCTCCAAAGACCGTGTTAACCACTTCCTCAGCCTTCCTCAAAGGCAAATCTTTTTCTTTGGCCAAGGCTTCAATCAATTCTGACTTATTCATCATCCCTCCATGGTTAAGCTTAGAAAGCACCTATTCAGCTACCTGCCCCAAAAACAAAAAAGCGCGTTTGAAGTCTTTTGCAGCCGCCGGGTCACTAAATTATCATCTAAAACCCAAAACGCAAATAAACAGCAGCCCGATGCCGCAACCGAATGGAAAAATAGAGGATCGGTGTTTCTAAGTCAAGGAAAAATCGATAAAAATATTCCTGACCCAGTAGCACCCTAGGTTGAAACTGAAAGGGATGGCGCTTGCCGTTTACTTTTTCACCCTACTGAGATATAAACCACGAAAACTTATAGATGGATCATATCGCAAAATCCCGTTATAAATCAACAGGGTTTTTTAAAAAAATCGGGCGGGTGGAATAGCTGCCCATGTCCTAGACTTCGGGAGCAAAACACCTGTAAAGAGGGGAATTTTATGAGCGCTGTTACTGTAATAACAATCGATGGCCCCGCAGGCTCCGGGAAAAGCACCATCAGCCGTTTACTGGCTGCCAGGGTTGGTTATGCCTATCTGGACACGGGTGCCATGTACCGTGCCATCGCCCTTGCTGCAAAACGCGAAAGGGTTTCTCTGGAAAACCGCACGGGGCTAACGCGTTTGTGTGAAAATTTAAATCTAAGGTTTGTGCCCGACCATGATCCACCCCGATTGTTGATGGGGAAGGAGGATATATCCGAAAAAATTCGACATCCTGAAATGGACATGCTGTCATCCAGCATTTCCACGGTCAAAGAAGTGCGGGAAGCCATGTGTCGTCTTCAAAGAGAAATGTCCCATCACGTCAAAAAAGGGCTGATTGCCGAAGGCAGGGATATGGGCACGGTGGTTTTTCCGAATGCAAGTCCAAAATTCCTTCTAACCGCTTCCCTGGAGGAACGCGCCTCAAGGCGGCATATGGAGTTGCTGGAAAAGGGGCAAAGCATTGAAAAAACGACGGTTATGGAGAGTCTCAGGGAACGGGATCATCAGGATGAAACGCGCGCCCTTGCGCCTTTGAAGCCTGCCCCTGACGCAGTCCTTCTAGATTCCACAGGGATGAGCATAAAAGAGGTGGTGGAATGTATGTTATCCCATATTGCTTCAATTTGAGGAAATAAGTTGAAATCCTGTTTTAGGTTTGATAGTTAAACAATCCAGGCTATTTTCGCCAAAGGATGCAGATCCAGGGGGGGTTATCAGGTTAATGGAAAAGACAACTGACTTCTTAACTCAAAACGAAACCGTCATGCCCAAAGATGAAACGGTACTCCAAAATGATGATGAAATGATCCATGAGGATGTAAACGGCACCGAAGATCATCATGACATGATGCCGCCTGCTGATGATAGCGTCGAGGACATGGATGAAGACAACTTCATGAAGATGTATGAAGAAAGTTTGAAAAGCATTCAGGAAGGAGAGGTGGTTCAGGGCGAAATCGTTCAGGTGGATAAAGAATATGTTCTGGTCGATATCGGCTACAAGTCCGAAGGGCAGATATCTATTCAAGAGTTCCTCGATGATCAAGGGCAGGTCTCCGCAAAAGTAGGCGACAAGGTTGAGGTTCTCCTTGAACGAAGAGAGGATGATGAAGGGGTCATTCGGCTTTCCAAGGAAAAGGCCGCAAAAATCAAAATCTGGGATCAGATTAAAGATATATACGAAAGCAACGGTACGGTTAAAGGGACCATTGTTTCCAGGGTTAAAGGCGGATTGTCGGTCGATATCGGCCTACAGGCTTTTTTGCCCGGGTCGCAGGTGGATCTCAGGCCGGTTCGGGACATGGACAGCCTTGTGGATACCGAACATGAATTCAAGATCGTCAAATATAACAAGCGAAGAGGCAATATCGTCTTGTCCCGCCGCGCCATACTGGAAGCGGAACGTTCAGCGCTTAAAGAGGAAACGCTCAAGATTATCGAAGAGGGCGCCGTGCTGAAGGGCGTGGTTAAAAACATTACAGATTACGGGCTGTTCATCGACCTGGGCGGTATTGACGGCCTTGTTCACATCACCGATATGTCCTGGGGCCGTGTCGGTCACCCTTCTGAGATGCACCGGGTTGGCGATGAAATCGAAGTCAAAGTTTTGAATTTTGACCCGGAGAAAGAGCGGGTGTCACTCGGTATTAAGCAAATGGCGCCGGACCCATGGAGCCAGGTGTCCCTGAACTATCCCATTGGAGAAAAAATCGCAGGGCGTGTTGTCAGTCTTACGGATTATGGTGCTTTTGTAGAAGTGGAGCAAGGTGTGGAAGGTCTGATTCATGTGTCAGAAATGTCATGGACCCGTAAAATACGTCATCCTTCACAGATTTTGAATGTTGGGGATTCCGTGAATGCCATTGTTCTGAATATGGATGTTTCCAGAAAGCGTATTTCGTTGGGGATGAAACAGGTGGAACCCAACCCTTGGGATGTGATCGAAGAAAAGTATCCGGTGGGGACCACCATCGAAGGTAAAATTAAGAACATCACGGATTTTGGAACCTTTATCGGTATTGATGAAGGGATTGACGGCCTGGTCCACATTTCCGACATGAGCTGGACGCAGCGGATTAAACACCCTTCAGAAATTTATAAAAAGGGACAGGAAGTACGCGCGGTGGTGCTCAATATCGATAAGGAAAATGAGCGTTTTTCCCTCGGCATCAAACAATTGACGCCGGACCCGTGGGATGAAATCCCCATAAAATATAAGCCTGGAACACGCGTCACGGGGACGGTCACCAATATTACTGATTTCGGTCTGTTTATTGAGCTGGAGGAAGGGATCGAGGGTCTGGTCCATGTGAGTGAGATTTCGGGTGACAAACGCGGAAATCCCCTGTCCCGATTTCAGGTGGACGACGTGATCCAGACGAAGGTTATCAATGTTTCACGCCGTGAAAAGAAAATCGGCCTTTCCATCCGTAAATTGGAGCAAACCAGTGAAAAGGAGATTTTCAAGAGTTATGTCAACAACCGCAAGGAAGCCACATCGAACCTGGGCGATCTTCTGCGGGAAGGGATGATGAATCTGGAACGTGGTTCCACACTGAACGATACGACTCCTGAAAAACCCTTAGAAAACAACGAAACATCCGAGGAGAGTGGCAGCGAAAAATCATCTTCCGATAAAAGCTGATTTTAAGCGTTAAAAGCACCTGTCGCCATGGCAAAAAAGAGCCGCCCACTATTGATCGTGCTGACCATTCTTCTCGTTCTGGCGATTTTGTTGGGCGGTACCCTCCTTCTGGCACTTCATTATTTCAATCCTTCCGCAACAACGCTTTTTAAAGAAAAAATCGGCGTGGTTTCCATCACCGGTGCGATTACTTCCGGCAACAAAATTTCCTCAGAGCTGGTCAAGTTTGCTAAAGATGAGAGCATCAAGGCCATTATCCTGCAAATTAACTCCCCCGGAGGCGGGGTGGGCGCAACCCAGGAAATCTATCGGGAAGTACAGAAAATTACCCCTCAAAAGCCGGTCATCGCCGCTATGGGTTCGGTTGCCGCATCAGGCGGATATTATGTCGCCGCCCCCGCTACCAAAATCGTCTCCAATCCAGGAACCATCACCGGCAGCATCGGCGTCTTCATTCAGTTTGTTCGTCTTGAGGAATTAATGACAAAAATCGGTGTCGAGCTTGAAATCGTCAAGAGCGGCGAATTCAAGGATATGGGTTCACCGGATCGAAAGCTAACTCAGCGAGACCGGGAAATCATCAATGCATTGATAAAAGACCTGCAAAGCCAATTCGTTGCTGCTGTGGCTTCCGGTCGAAGTCTCTCCGTCCAAAAGGTTCGGGAAATTGCCGATGGCCGCATATTTTCAGGTGCGCGGGCCAAGGATCTGGGGCTCGTTGACTTTTTGGGAAACTTCCAGGATGCGGTAGAAATTACAAAAACAATTGTCGGCATTCAAGGAGATGTGGAGCTGGTTTATCCGAAAAAAAGCTCGGGCGAATTGTGGAATCTCCTGTTGGAGTCAAGTGCGCGGCATGTTGTAAAAGCACTGACCGATACAGGGGCTGGGGTGGCATACCGATGGGATGGCCTTCAAACTCAGTCTAACGGAAACTACTAACGTCCCCTTTGCCTTCCCGAATGATTTCCGGCCGATCACCAATCAAGCTTACAACACTTGAAGGATTCGGATAAAGCAGACCCCCGTCAATAATAACGTCAAGATTGGCGCCATACGCCTCCTCGATGGCATACGGATCATCGAAACCTGCACTGGTGCTGATAATGGGTCGGCCCAATGTGCGAACAATGGCATTGGTGATGCTGTTGTCGGGCACCCGAATTCCCACGGTTTTTCGCTTCGTCAGCATGATTTTAGGAACCAGGCGGGTGCCTTCCAGAATGAAGGTATAGGGTCCGGGCAACAGCCGTTTCATGGTTTTGTAGGCGTAATTGGAAACCAAAGCATATTTGCTGATCTCATTGAGGCTGTCGCAGACAAAGGAGAAGGGCTTTTTCAGGGGACGGTTTTTCATTCTGTAGATATGTTGAATCCCTTTCTTATTGAAAAGGTCGCAGCCGATACCGTAGAATGTATCGGTTGGATAGGAGATCACGCCCCCCTGATCCAGAATCTCACTGACCCGGTCGATGTGGCGTTGCTGCGGGTTATCCGAATGAATGGAAAGAAACAACACCTTCTGTTTTACGCCTGATTTTTTAGGAGGGGACATTCTTTTTTTGCCCTTGGAGTCTTTTTTGGTGAATATGGATTTTGTTTTGTGCCTTTATGCTGTTTTGCTCGGCCTCTGCCTGGGAAGCTTCGCAAATGTGTGTATTTACCGTATCCCACAGAACAAGTCAATCGTTCATCCCGCTTCTTCATGTCCCCATTGCGGGGCTAAATTGAGGTTTTTCGATAACCTTCCCCTAATCAGCTACCTGCTGCTGAGAGGCCGTTGCAGAACGTGCAATGCTTCTATCTCCATGCGATACCCACTGGTGGAAATCCTCATGGCACTTTTGAGCCTGGCGCTTTTTGTCAGATTCGGGTTACACTTGCAATACATTCAATTCATGGCATTTGCCCTCACCCTCCTGATTCTCAGTTTTATCGATCTTGATCACAAAATCCTACCCGACNTTCTCACCTTACCGGGCNTTGCGGTGGGATGGCTCGTATCCTTTCTGCCGGGCGGGATTTCCTGGGCCGATTCCCTCATCGGGCTGATTGCGGGTGGAGGAGCCCTCTATCTTGTTGCCTTCACTTATGAGCGCATAACCGGAAGGGAAGGTTTGGGTGGCGGTGATATAAAGCTTCTGGCCATGATCGGCGCATGGATGGGGTGGATGTCTCTGCCGCTCATTGTTTTGATGTCATCCCTCAGTGGCGCCGTTATCGGTTCAATCTTTATTCTGGCTGGTGGAAAAGGTGCGCGAACGCAGATACCCTTTGGCCCTTTTCTTTCACTGGGAGCTCTTTTCTATCTTTTTTTTGGTCGCGACATATCGTACTGGTATTTCGGCCTTTTCGTCTGAAAAAAGGCCGTTGCCCTACGGAGGATCAAGATTTTCCAATGCCCTTTGTCTTTAACCGTTTGAGATCGGTGATCATGACAAGCCTGGCGTTTTTGATTCTATCCGCCATGCTGCTGACATATGTGGTAACGGCCAAAATCACGGAGCGGGATCTCATCAANGCCCGTGTNCAAAGCGGTCGTNTGCTGCTCAAGGCCATCAGCATTGTGGCGGCTGACCAACGANATGATGGAAAGCCGGATCGAAAAAGCAAGCGCTGGGGGACTGAATTTGGCAGACACATGGAAACCTTGCTTCATGCGGGTGGCTTTTCAGGGATTATCATCAAGGACAATAAGGGTTCGACGGTGTTTTCTAAAGGTCATTGGCGCTATACGCCTGCCACCAAAGCGTTCTCGGTCTCGAAAGCTGTCTGGCCAACCCGTATCGAATTTTTTGGAAAGACCTGGGGCTTGTTCTGGCAGGCGCCTGAAACACTCATCATTACCTCGCCTTTGCGGCTAGACCGCTTTACGGGGTCGGTTGCCGTATCTTCTGAATTAAACCTCCTGTATAAAGAAATACGATCGTCCGAAGCGGTCATCCTGGCCTATATTGGAATGAACGCTTTGATACTCGTTCTTTTTGGCATTTATCTGCTCTCACGGACGGTGGTACGGCCCATCAATCGACTCGTCGCGGTAACCGAGAAATTCAGCGGGGACATCCCCATCCTGCAAGAAGATAAATCGCTCAACAATGAAATCGGTCGGCTATCGCAATCTCTGAGTCGTATGTTGCGGCAGCTTGACGCCAATGAAAAAAAGCTCAAAGAGAATATTTCATCTCTGGAAGAAGCCAACCAGGAAATCAAACGGGCACAGGATGAAATGGTGAAATCCGAAAAAATGGCCTCCATGGGACGGCTGGCCACGGGTGTGGCCCACGAAATCGGCAATCCGCTGGGCATTATTCTGGGATATATTGAACTGCTCCAGCGGGGAGATCTCACCGGTCCTGAACGAAAGGATTTTCTGCACAGAATGGAATCAGAGATTACGAGGATTCATCGGATTATCCGCGGGCTTCTCGATTTTTCAAGGCCATCCGCCAGTGCACAGCAAGATGCCAATGCCCATGAAATTCTGGATGAAGTCATTACCGTCATAACGCCACAGCCTTTGTTTGAAAAAATCCACATCAGTCGATTGCTTGATGCGAAGGCCGTCAGCGTAAAAGTTGGGGCCGATTTGCTAAAACAGGTATTTTTAAATATTATCATCAATGCGGCTGATGCCATGTCGGATAAACGGGCTTGTGTTGAAGGCGAGATGGCAGCTGTTCTAACCATTGAAAGTTATAACGAAAACGGCTTTCTGATCATGCGATTTAGAGACGCGGGTTGCGGTATAAATCGTGATGACATAAACCGTGTTTTTGATCCATTTTTTACGACCAAAGCCCCCGGAAAGGGCACGGGCTTAGGCCTTTCCATCTGCTACAGGATATTGGATCAGGCAGGGGGCAGGATTCGCGCGGAAAGTGAACCGGAACGGGGAACCACCTTCTCACTTGAAATACCCCTTGCGGATAAAAAGACTTAGGGTTCACTCAAAACTCGTTGTTCATTAGGAGAATTGTTTTGCCGAAAAGAGCCGTACTTGTCATAGATGATGAGAAAAACATGCGCCATATGCTCAAATTTATGCTGGAAAAGGAAAATTATTCCGTTTCCGATGCAGAAGACGGCTTGGCGGCGCTTGAATTAATGGATCAAGATTCTTTTGAGTACATCCTCTGTGACATCAGGATGCCGCACATGGACGGCATGGCTTTTTTAAAGGAAGCCACCGGGAAATATCCCGAGAAGACATACATTATGATGTCTGCCTACGGCACCGTTGACACGGCCCTTGAGGCCATCAAAATGGGCGCATACGATTATATCTCAAAACCTTTCAAGACCGATGAAGTCCTTTTAACGCTCAAAAAAGCGGAAGAACGCGAAAGGCTGAAAACAGAAAACAGTGACCTAAAACAGAAAATGGAAAAAATCCAGAACAAATATTCCTTCGGCAGCATTGTGGCNAGAAGTGAGGCCATGGCCAAGGTTTTTGATCTGGTCGAGAAAGTCGCGGACCACAAGACCACCGTATTGATTACCGGCGAGAGCGGTACGGGAAAAGAATTAATTGCCAAATCAATTCATTCCAACGGCCAGCGGCGCAATGCCTCACTGGTCTCCATTAATTGTGGGGGAATACCGGAAAATCTTCTTGAAAGTGAGTTGTTCGGGTATAAAAAAGGGGCTTTTACCGATGCCACCCGTGATAAACCCGGCCGTTTTGACGAAGCGCACGAAGGGACCCTGTTTCTGGATGAAATTGGCGAATTGCCCTTTTCTTTGCAGGTAAAGATGTTACGAGTTTTACAGGAAGAGGAAATTACGCCTTTGGGAGGTAGCGGCGCCAGAAAAGTCGACGTTCGGGTCATTGCAGCCACGTCAAAAGACCTGGCCAAGGAGGTGAAGCTTGGAAACTTCAGAGAAGACCTTTATTACCGCATCAATGTCTGGAGAATCCATTTGCCCCCTTTGAGAGACCGAAAAGGCGATCTTTCACTTTTGACGGGGTACTTTGTGGATCAATTCAATCAAAAGCTGAAAAAATCCGTTGAAGGCCTCTCTTCAGAAGCCATGGGCATGATCATGGATTACCACTGGCCGGGAAATGTCAGAGAGTTGGAAAACACCATTGAGAGGGCGGTCCTGCTGGCGGCAGGACGCTGGATAACACCTGAGGATCTTCCATCCAGTCTCATTAAATACCGGAATTCCCTTGAGGAGATTGATGGTTCAGAAGTGCTGTCCATCAAGCGTGCCACAAGGCGCCTGCAGAAGGACTTCATGGCAAAAGCCCTCAAGAGGACAGGGGGGAACAAAACACAGGCCGCGAAACTCCTGGAGATCAGCCGACCCATGCTCATCGCAAAAATAAAGGAATATGGTTTGTAGCCCTCGGGTCCACCTTCAGCCACTTTAGGTAAGAAAATAGGCACTCTTGGAAATTGCTTTGTTCTTCGATGCGCATCATAAAGGATCTGTATATGTGACGGAATTTGTTTATGCCGAATTAACCACCTTTCTGTTTATCATGCATATTTGAATGCTATGCAATTTATCCATTGGTGCAAGGACTTTAACTTAACAGTTGGTCTAACCATTTTGAATCTTGACACATCGCACATTTTGCCAAACTGGTCAATAATAAGACCTTTGCAGCAGCAATTCTAATTTTGGAATAGATATGTGCTCATTAGGCTCGTCGACGTCATTCCGGCGAAAGCCGGAATCCAGAATCTCCTAATTGACTCATGATTTCTGGATGCCGGATCAAGTCCGGCATGACGAGAAACTCTAGTCTCTGAGCAAAATGAGAACTGCTGCCATTGCAGAAAACGACTACAATATCGCGGAATCCACCTATGTGGCGCAAAAAGACACCCGGGAGGTGTTTGAAATTCAAAAGCTCAATGCCGAGATCGCCGGCATCGTTGCCCGGCAGAATGAACTGCGCGCGGCGATTGATGAAATAGTGGCCGATTTAGAGGGAAGCCCGCAATGAAAGAAGAGCAAAATAATAATATCATTATTTATAAAACAGAAGATGGAAAAACGGACATTACCGTTCGTCTTGAAAACGAGGATGTATGGTTAAGCCAGCAGCAAATGGCGGAACTCTACCAAACATCACGGACCAATGTCGTCGAACACATCAAGCACATTTTTGAGGAAGAGGAATTGGCCGAGGAGGCAACTTGTCGGAAATTCCGACAGGTTCAAAAAGAAGAGAGCAGAAATGTAGAACGGGAAATTCCTTTTTATAACCTCGACATGATCATTTCCCTCGGGTATCGAATTAAATCCCGTATTGCCACCAGCTTCAGGATATGGGCGACAAAACGATTGAATGAGTATATACAACTGACAACTGAGGTCGGGCCAAGCAAAACACCATAAATCAAGATGGTTAAAGCGAAAAAGTGCCCAAAAAGGGGTTTATATTCGCTTTTTTGGGGCTAAAAAGAGCAATATAGAAATTCTGGAACACGAAACTAAATTACTAACCAGAAAATGCACCGGAAAAACAGTTGATTTTAATGCGGGAAAAGGAAAAAAATGAAAGAAAAAAACTACAAACAAAGTCTCCTTCTTTTTAAAACAGAGGTAAATCATTTAAAAGAACCGTCTTTTCTTAATGTTGACGAATGGTTTTTGAGTGGAGAGCCTCTTAACGGAGTTGCAACAGGATATAAGATAGAAGATCAGTGTGCCAGAAAATTGATTCATTACATTGGTTTAAAACATGGCCTTCTTGTTCTTTGTCCAAATGACGTTATAGATATAGACGTAAAAGGCGGTAAGCCAGTTGGCTCCTTTATTCGAAGCGATTTTGGTAAATTACAAATCAAGCCATAATATGGCTGATTAAATTTATAGTGCCACGAGAGCGGTGCAAAAAAGGAAGGTGTTGCCATTTGAACAGTGATTGATTATTGAGCGAGCCCTATATCATGAAAATCTTAAAATCCTTTTTGTCCGGAACCGTTTTGGATGCGATTCGTTCTATTCCGGGGCCCACAACCCGAACCTCCTGAACTTCCCCTTCCTGAGCATCGCTGTAGGAGAGGGTGATTTGGACCGCCAGATCAATGGCTTCATCAAATGAATGGCCAATCATCAAAACGGTCGGTCCGGGAACCGAAACCGTGTTCAGGATAACGTCGTCTTTCATGGCAAGCTTCTTCAGCTTTTCATTTTCCCCTTTATTGCGGCCCACCACGATTTTCACATGGTCATTGATCCTGAAATGCCTTCCCAGTTTCAAGGATTCCAGATGATTAACGATAACCTCCGGATTGGACGTAAGAAGATCTTTTAACCGGCGGGAAAACCCCTTTTCCGTTAACAGACAGCCTCCGGCGGGAGAAGGGTAATCACCCAGACTTAGTTCGGCGGCCAGGTTCATCTGCGGTTTTCTGGAACGCCCTTGGATCCCCAGCAGTTGATCCCGTTTGACCCAGCCTTCTATTTCCGGGATGGTCGGGGAGAGACACTGCGCTGAAAGAGGCCGAAGCAACAGTCCATGAAGGCCGCTTTCTTTGGCAACCAAAGCGAGGGCTTTCTTATTCTGGCTCATGGGCCTCTGGCCCATGACTTCTCCGCTGAAAATGAACGCCGCATCTTCGGAATCAAGCATTTCTCCGGCAATGCGGAACATGAGTGCATGACAGTCGATGCAGGGGTTCATATTGCCGCCGTAGCCGTGCTTTGGGTGTTTGACCACCTCAAGATGCCGCTGGGTAATATCCACCACTTTAAAGGGCAGGTTCATGGACCGGGCTGACATCACTGCACGATCGGCGGTAAAAAAAGGGGTTTCAAAAAAAAGGGCCAGAACGTCAATACCCTGTGCCCTTATGAGTTCAGCAGAGAGCATGCTGTCCAGGCCGCCTGAAAAAACGGAGATTGCTTTCATAGGAAGGGACTGTCTTTCTATAATTGAGCCTTTGCCAGGGATGTCACCAGGTCTTTTTGTTCGTCGGTCAGCTCTTTGGGCACATCGATGTTGATCTCAACATAGGCGTTTCCTTTGCCCGAGCCATTATAGATGGGCAGACCAAAATTCTTAAGCCTGAATTTGGCGTTGTTCTGAGTTCCCGGGGGAATTTTGAGCTTGAGCACTTTTTTTTCCAGCGTGGGAACCTCAATGTCCGCACCCAGCACGGCTTGTGAAAACCGAATGTTCTGCCTCAGGTAAAGGTCAGCATTATCACGTCTGAACAGGGGGTGCGGTGTGTCCTTGATCTGGATATAGAGGTCTCCGGGAGGGCCGCCATTGGGACCAGGCTGGCCTTTTCCCTGCAATCTCAGCTTTTGCCCGCCCTTTATGCCGGCGGGCACTTTTACGGAGACCTGTTCCTGACAGCCGTTAAGCTGATAGGTGATGGTCTTGCTAGTGGGCTGAGCCAGTTCTTCGAGGGTCATGGGGAGTTCATAAATGAGATTCTGGCCCTTCAGCCTTTGTTCGCGGTTTTGAAATCCGTCGAATCCCCTGGAGCCATGGCCACTTCCAAACATGCGGCTGTAGTTTCCCTGACCCCTGCCACCCCTTCCAAAACCGAATTCTTTAAAGATACTGCCCAGATCAAAATCCCTAAAAATATCCTCCTGTGAAAACCGATTTTGGAACCCCTCAGCGCCAAACATATCGTACTGTTGCTTTTTTTCAGGATCGCGCAGTACCGCATAAGCCTCATTGAGATCTTTGAATTTCGCTTCGGCGGATTTATCTCCCTCATTATGGTCTGGATGATACTTCAGCGCCAGCTTGCGATACGACTTTTTGATCTGTTCTGGAGAGGCTGATTTATCAACCCCAAGGATTTTATAATAATCTTTTCCGGACATGGTTCCTGGGTGTTTATGGGAAAAAAGGGTTTTGTTTCAATTTTTCAAAACTAATCACAAGGATCAGGAAGTCAAGGCGCCTGACATCACAGTACGCTTATCTTTTTCCAGGTGATAAAGGGTCGCGCCCACAGGGGCAAATGAAAGGAGCAACAAATTTAATCCGGGGATCAGGAAAAGGATGCCAAAGCCCAGGTGGAAGGGGAGGGTTTTCAAAAAAAAACGGAAGCGGGCGGAAAACGGATTCATCCGTCTGGCAGGGATCAGGTCGGTATTGTCCCACGCAAGGAATATGGCCGCAATACCCGATGAAAAAACCGCGATAAAGGGGCCCAGAGGGGTGACCCAGCCCAACAGCAGTAAGATGACGGCCAGTAATACAGGGATCGTGCTTCTGGGAATCTCCTGTTTGATGAGATAGAAAAACAGCGGAAGCAAGGCAATATTTTTGGGCTCCTCAACGCGGCCCGTGGTCATTCGTTCCGTAATACGGGACATGTGATCCATTATCAGAACGCTGAAGAAAATCTGGGAGACCAGGTATGAAAAAANGGCGGACAGGCCAAAAAGTGTAAGTGACAAAATCCAGGAAACCACATGCCATAACCAGAGAATCCATTGGCTAGCCGGTTTATGCCAGATCATTTCAAGCATTTCGCTGTGATAGGCAAAAATCAACCAGGCCGCCAAAAAAGTCAGCAGTATTACCACCACAAATCTCAACAGGCCCCACAGGAGAAGCCTCGGGGTTTTGAGCCCAAGGAGAAGTCCACGAAAGTTATAGCCAACGCCCTTTAAAAATTCCATTTATTCAGACCCATTAACCCACCATTCCGTGTTTTTGTCAAACCACCACCCATCGCTTTTGGATGCCATGATTTCTCGGCCCAATGCTTTGCCGCTTTCAGTGCACAACCGCTTCAGCGCGTATACCAGCCATTCTTTTGCATTGGGGTTGCCAGTATCCTGATGCCCTTTTAATTCAAGAATCAGATCCAACTGATCCGCGTCCTTTGCGAGTTTTGCCTCCAGTGTGGTGGCAGCGTTGAACTCATCGGTGAGCGCCATAATATCATCACCAAAGGGGAGATCCTTTGTCTGATCCTGAAGGGCCTTTTTTTCATTGACCGTCACATATTTTTTATTCACATAATTATGATCCCCTGTTCTGGCTTCAGGCAGGTCATGAAACAGGCACATGCGGATGGTTTTGTCAATGTCGGCCCCTGTTTCCATCCCGGCCAGAACATACCCCAGAATGGCTGCTCTGAAGGAATGCTCAGCAACCGATTCCGATCCTGATCCCAGAAACTGATAACCGGTTCGGGGTGTCTTTTTCAGCATCCCTGCTTCGTACAGAAATTCTACGGTGCGTTTTAATGTCATTGTTTTGCAAAAACTCGCTATTCGAATGGTTGTCGGCCCAGAGCACGCTTGATTTATGCCGACACAGTGTTTAGTATGGGGCAATTTTATAGATCAGCGAAGCATCAAAATCAATCCGTAAATGAAGAAAAGCGGTTATCTTTTTCCCATGGAACACGAAATGCCTGACATGAAAATACACACCTACCCGGACGCGGTTCTTAAATCAACCGCGGAACCCATAAAGAATATTGATGAGAATCTTCAGAAGATCATTGATCAAATGTTTAAAACCATGTATGCCGCGCCGGGGATTGGACTGGCGGCCAACCAGGTCGGCTTGCTTAAAAGACTCATTGTTTTTGATGGTTCTCCAAGGGACGATGAACCAAGCCCCCATGTTCTGATCAATCCCGAGATTATTGTCGGTGAAGGCTCCATTAAATGGGACGAGGCCTGTCTGAGCGTTCCCGATTATACGGCGGATGTCATTCGAAATTCCCGGGTTCAGGTTAAGGGTCTGGACCGGCACGGCAAACCCTTGGATCTGGAAGCGGAAGGATTGTTGGCGGTATGCCTGCAGCATGAAATCGATCACTTAAACGGCATCCTTTTCATTGACCGGATCAGCAGCTTGAAGCGGGCCCTGTACAAAAAAAAGATTAAGAAAAAAGAAAAAAAGGACGCCGGTAAATGAATCAAATTCTTTTGCGGCCCATGCCGGCGCGCCCGGGAGTCATATTCATGGGGACCCCTGATTTTGCAGTGCCCTCTCTGGAAGCACTGGTCGCGAATAATCATCGTGTTCAAGCGGTTGTGACACAACCGGACAGACCCAAAGGAAGAAGCGGAAAACCGGCGCCCTCTCCGGTGAAACAGACTGCGGAACGCCTGGGTCTTGAGGTGCTTCAACCGGAAAGGGCCTCGGATGAATCGTTTTGCCGGGTCATTCAGGCGATTGCGCCCGATCTTCTGGTGGTGATTGCTTTTGGGCAAATCCTGAAAAAAGCGCTTTTGAATATTCCCTCGTGGGGGGGACTAAATGTGCATGCCTCCCTGCTGCCCAAATATCGGGGCGCTGCCCCCATTGCGCGCGCCATAATGAACGATGAAAACGAAACCGGCCTTACGGCCATGCGCATGACCCAAGGACTCGACAGGGGTCCCATCCTGACCCAGGAAAAAGTGTTCATTAGTCCCAAAGAAACCGCCGGTCAACTCCACGATCGCCTCGCTCGAATGGCTGCTCCGTTTTTACTCAAAACCCTTCAGGGCCTCATGGATAACCAGGTTTCCGAAACACCTCAGGATGAAGCCATGGCGAGCTATGCTGCAAAAATTGACCGCAACACCGGCGGCATCTTGTGGGATCGGTCGGCGACTCAAATCTCAGCACTGATTCGAGGGCTGGATCCCTGGCCCGGAGCCTATACCACCGTAAAGGGGAAGACACTGAAACTGTTTTCATCCGAAGTAATGCGGGTGGGTGATATTAAAACAGTCCCTGGAAGGATCCACGGATATTCCAAAGAAGGGCTGCTGGTGGAAACAGCTGACGGGATTATTCGGGTAAGCGCGTTGCAACTTGCCGGCCGGAAACGGTTGGGTGCATGGGAATTTTTGCGGGGATTCCCCCTTGAATCCGGAGTCCTCCTCGGAAAAGAAAAATGAAAGATTCCACACCCACTCCCCAAAGCCCCGAAAAGCCGGAAGAATCGATTCACCCGGAACAGATCGATTTAGGCACTTTTACCAGGCCTCGGAAACGGGTCTTTATATTTCTGCTTCTGGTTACCTGCATCCTCCTTCTGGGCGTTGCTTTTCTGCTGTGGTGGGTACCCTATGTGGGCCTCGCCAATATTCATGTGTCCGTGCCGGTGATTCTTGCGGTTCTGCTGGGCGGGATTGTGCTGGTAAGCCTGGGCGCAGTCCTGACGCTGGTGTTTACCATTATTCGGGGAAAAAATCTTTTTTTTAACCGGCGTATCAGGGGGGTGGTAATTCGCGTGCTTTTTCCCCTGCTGGTGGGAGTGGGCCGGTGTTTCGGCATCAAGAAATCAGAGATTCGAAGATCTTTTGTGGCCATTAACAACCAACTGGTCATGGCGGAAGCCCAGAAAGTCAAGCCGGAGCAGATGTTGATCCTGCTGCCCCATTGCCTCCAGAATCATGATTGTGCCGTAAGGATCACCGGCAATGTGCAAAATTGTAAACTGTGCGGCAAATGCAAAATCAAGGATCTGGCGACGCTTTCAGAAAAATACCACGTCCATGTGGCGGTTGCCACCGGCGGTACCCTGGCTCGAAAAATCGTGGTGGAAAAGAGACCCAAAATTATCATTGCGGTGGCCTGCGAGCGGGACCTCACCAGCGGTATCCAGGACGCGTATCCCATTCCTGTTTTCGGTATCTTTAATCGCAGGCCTTTCGGCCCCTGTTTTGACACGGATGTCAATATCGATCTTGTGGAAAAAGGGTTAAAAACCTTTCTGCTGAACTAATCCCTGATGTCCAGAAACCTAGCATTAAAATCCCTCGACAGCAGTGCCGGTTCTCCGGGTCAGGCGGAACGGCGTCTGGAATTTTATTTTTCACAAAACCCGACGTTGGACGACCGCGATCGCGCTTTTGCGGTTCATCTGGTCCAGGGGGTCTTGAGATGGCAAATCAGACTTGACTGGATCATTTCACAATACGTTCGATTCCCGTTTAAAAAAATTGATCCGTCAGTGTTGAATATCCTTCGCCTCGCCCTTTTTCAGATCCTTTTTCTGGATCGCATACCTGAGTCCGCCGCGGTCAATGAAGCGGCAAAGCAGGCCCGAAAGATGGGTCAAAATCATGTGGTGAAATTCGTTAATGGCATCCTGAGACAGATCTGCCGAAACAAAGACCGCCTGCCGTACCCAAATCCTGAAAAGGATAGATCTTATTATACGTCGGTGTATCTCAGCTACCCGTTGTGGCTGGTGAAAAAATGGACCTCCGAACTGGGNCCGGAGATGACCCTGCANCTGCTGAAAGCCGGAAACGAAATTCCAAAGCTCACCATTAGAACCAACACCTTGAAAACCAACCGTCAGGACCTGTTNAATCGTCTTGCGGAAGAGGACGTGGAGGGCAGGGCGGTTCCTTTTGCGCCCGAGGGCATCNACTTGATCCACTTCAGAGGATCTATTTCCCGGCTCAACGCCTTTAAAGAAGGGCTTTTTCAGGTTCAGGGGGAGGCGGCTCAGATTTGTGCCCATCTGCTTTCACCCGCCAAAGAAGACCTCACAGCGGATATGTGTGCGGGGCTTGGGGGCAAGAGCACCCATCTGGCCCAACTCATGGGGGATCAAGGCCGTATAGTGGCGGCGGACAACAGTCTCACCCGGCTAAGGGGTTTGCGGCAAAACACGGAAAGGCTGGGTATCAAAAGCATTTTTCCACTGGCTGCGGATGTTTCGGGATCGGTCTCTTTTTTCAGAAGCGCCTTTCGTAAAATCATGGTGGATGGTCCCTGTTCGGGACTGGGGGTTATTTCGAAGCACCCCGATACAAAACTGGCCAAAAAAGAAGATGACATCAAACGCCTGGCAATGATACAAAAATCAATCCTGTCCCAATCATGCGGGGTTCTTGACCGATTGGGTGAAATGCTCTATGTGACCTGTACCATCTCAAAAGAAGAAAATGAGGGGGTGGTGGAGACCCTGTTGCGCCATTCCAAGGAAATTGTGCTTCAGGACCTGCATCACCGCATTCCACCGTGGGGCCTTGAGTTGGTGGATGACAATGGTTTTCTCAAAACCTTTCCCCATATTCACGGCATGGACGGGTTTTTTGCGGCGCTTTTTAGAAAAAATTCATCTTAAGCGAGGAAAAAAATGAAAAAAATATCACCTTCCATCCTTTCTGCCGATTTCACCCGCCTGGGAGAAGAGATCAGGGCCGTTGAAAAGGCCGGAGCCGATTATCTGCATATTGATGTAATGGACGGTCATTTTGTTCCCAACATTACCATCGGACCTTTGGTGGTGAAAGCGGCAAGACCCGTTACGGATATGCCTTTCGATGTTCACCTGATGATTTCTGAGCCAGACCTGTACATTGAAGAATTTGCAAAAGCCGGCGCTGACATCATCAGCGTCCACGCGGAAGCCGCAATCCATCTTCACCGGACCCTGAATCACATTCGGGATTGCGGTGCCAGATCGGCGGTGGCTTTGAACCCGGCCACGCCCATCAGTTTGCTGGATCATGTTCTGACGGAACTGGACATGGTATTGATCATGAGTGTAAACCCCGGTTTTGAAGCACAGAAATTTATTCCGGAAGTCATTTCAAAGATCAAATCATTGAGAGAGAAAATCGATCAACTGGGCCTCGATATCGAAATCGAAGTGGACGGCGGTATCAACCAGAACACCATTGGCAGCGTTTCTAAAGCAGGCGCTGATGTTTTTGTGGCCGGTTCAGCCATTTACCACAGCAAAGATTATGGGGAGACGATTCGGGGATTACGGGAGAACATGTGATCATTGATATTTTGTTTACAACCTCGAAATTGCACTGTATAAAGCCAGCCCAGTTTACAACTCCCTAGGCTCTTTAAAGAAATAAGGTAATTTTTCCATGCACACGAATGAAATGAAAAACAACCCTGCATCAAAGCGCCCCCTCACCGAGGCGATCGACCATTTTTCCGGCGCCAGAATTGCGGTTTTGGGCGATATTATCATGGATGAATTTATCTGGGGAGATGTTTCCCGCATATCCCCCGAAGCGCCCGTCCCGGTGCTGGATGTTGAACGGGAAACGAGACTTCTGGGCGGGGCGGCCAATGTGGTGCGCAATATGGGCGCACTGGGGGCTGAGGCGATCTTGTGCGGGGTTGTGGGCGATGATGCCATGGGGCGAGAAATATTGTCCGTGCTGATCGACATGGGGCTGAGGTCCGATGGCATCATTATAGAAATGGATCGTCCCACCAGCATCAAAACCCGGGTCGTGGCACAGAATCAGCAAATCGTTCGGTATGACCGGGAAACCCGGGCACATATTCGTGCCGAAAGCGTCCATAAAATGCTTGATTTTGCCGCCGCCGCATTTTCGGAAATTGATGCAGTGGTCATTAGCGACTATGGAAAAGGCGTCATCGCGGGACCTCTCATGAAAGGGCTGAGGTCATTATTGAAAACAAGCGCAATTAACCCAAAAATGGTCTTGACGGTGGACCCCAAAACGGGCAACTTCGAACATTACAAAGGCGTGGATGTCATTACACCCAATCATCACGAAGCCGGGCAATTTTGCGGTTTTAAAATTGTTGACCCGAAAACCCTGGAAAAAGCGGGCCTCAAGATGCTCAATACATTGAAATGCCGGTCTGTTTTGATCACCCAGGGAAAGGATGGCATGACCCTTTTTGAGCGCGAAGGGGAAATTACCCACATTCCCACTGTGGCTAAAAAGGTCTTTGACGTGACCGGCGCCGGAGATACGGTCATCAGCGCTTTGTCTCTGGGCCTGGCAGTGGGAATGGATTTAAAGATGGCGGCTTATGTGGCCAATATCGCTGCCGGCATTGTGGTGGGCGAAGTGGGAACATCGGCGGCAACGGCTGAAGCCGTGAAAGAAGCCATTTTGAAAGGGTGAATATGAGCCAGCCGGAACTATCTGAAAATGTCAAACTGATCATGAGTCTCTTTTCTCCTGAAAAAGCGCTCGTCGAAAGCGTTATGGAAGCGCTTTTCCAACAATTTGGAGAAACCGACTGGATTAGCCCCGAGATGTTTTTCGATCGAACCCGGTATTACGAAAAGGAGATGGGGTGGCCGCTTCACCGTCGGTTCCTCTCTTTCAAGAAACTCATACCCCCTGAAATGCTCGTGGATATCAAACTTAAAACCAATGATCTTGAAGCATCTTATTTAGAAAAACAAAAAAGGCGTATCAATATTGATCCGGGATATATTTCTTTGGAACGGCTGGTTCTGGCCACCGGTAAAAACTATATCCACAGAATTTACCTGGGAAAGGGTATTTACGCAGATCTGACCCTGGTTTTCAAAAGGGGCGGCTTTGTTCCGTTGGACTGGACATATCCCGATTATGCCGATGCGAATATGATTGACGACTTTAATGCGATCCGGTCCCGGTATCTGGACCAGTTAAGGAAGGAAAAATCCATTGATTAACAGCATGACCGCCTATGGAAAAGGAGATTTTCTGCAGAATGGAAAACGTTTCTTGGTGGAAATCAAATCGCTCAACAACCGTTACCGAGATGTGATTCTCCGAATACCCCGAAATCTCCAGGGATTTGAAAAAGATTTGCGATCCCTCATCGACAAAAAGATCAGAAGGGGACGTATTGAAGTTTCCTTCCAAATCGAAAGTTCCCATGAAGCGCCTCCCTATGCGCTGGAGCTGAATTTACCGCTGGTAGACGCCTATTTGAAGATTTTTGATCAGCTCTCCGATCATTCCGGTCTGAAACAGGATATCAAAATGGAAACCCTGATTCAGATGAACGATGTGGTGAACATCAAAACGGATATGGACGATGAAGAAGAAATGGGCAAGGGTCTTTACATGACACTTTCCCGTGGTCTCGATTCCCTCATGGAAATGCGACAGACAGAAGGGGCTGCCATTGAGATCGATTTGAAAAAAAGGCTTGAGCGCATAGAGGGTTTCGTCGGAGATGTACGCGGCCGTACTTCGGAAATTGTTGAGGCCTATCAAGTCCGACTGACGGAAAACGTGGCGAAACTGTGTCAGGGAGTTTCGGTGGATGCGGACCGGATTGCCCAGGAAGTGGCAATTTTTGCCGAACGCGCAGACATTACGGAAGAACTGGTTCGGATGGGGAGCCACCTTGAACAGTTCAAAACATACCTGAAAATGGATGACGTGGTGGGCAGACGGCTTGATTTTCTCATTCAGGAAATGAATCGGGAAGTCAACACCCTGGGGTCCAAGGCCTCCGATGGCTTTGTGTCGAGAACTGTAGTGGAAATAAAGGCGGAGTTGGAAAAACTTCGGGAGCAGATCCAGAATGTGGAATGAAAGGAGATTTCTCCATGAGTGTTAAGCTGGTGAATATCGGTTTTGGAAATTCCGTTGTGTCCAGGCGCGTCATTGCTGTTATTTCGGCTGGGGCCGCGCCCATAAAACGGCTTCGTGATGAAGCCCGTGAAGAAAAGCGGCTCATCGACGCCACGCAGGGAAGGCGCACCCGCTCCGTGTTGATTACGGACAGCAACCACGTCATTTTGTCCGCGGTGCAATCGGAAACCATCGCACAGCGATTCAGTCCCGAAGGAAATATCCCTTCCCGGGAATTGGAAGAATGAGCATGAATGGACAGATATTCGTTTTTTCAGCACCCTCGGGTGCCGGAAAATCGACCATCGCAGAGGCCTTGATGGAGCGGTTTGACAGCCTGGCATATTCCATCTCACACACCAGCCGCCCGCCTCGCGGCGCCGAACAGGATGGCGTGGATTATCATTTTGTCAGTCAAAACAGCTTCAAGGACATGATTGAGGCAAACGCCTTTCTCGAGTGGGCCCAAGTCCACGGCCACCTGTATGGCACATCACTGGAAGCGGTCAAGCGGCAGATGTCAGCCGGTTCGGATATTCTGATGGATGTGGATGTTCAGGGTGGGCGAAACGTCAAGAACCAGTTTCCCGATGCCGTCCTTGTTTTTCTGTTGCCGCCGTCTCTCAAAATTCTTGAAAAGCGATTAAAGGCCAGGGGCACCGATGATCCCGGGGTGATTCAAAAACGCATGGCGCAAGCCTCTGAAGAAATCAGAAACTGTTCCTGGTATGACTACATCGTCATTAACGATGATCTGGAAAAAGCCGTTCTTGAAGCCCAATCCATTATTGTGTCAGCCCGGTGTCGCAGGGAGCGCCGAATGGATTGGGTCGCCACCCATTTTGACACCATCAGTTCTGCTTCCCATTGATCATTTTTTGATAAGCCGGTTCAAATTCCTTCCAGAGACGCAATCCGATCCGATTCTGAGTTTCCACGATCTCTTCAAGTACTTTTCGATTGATGAGGGGGTTCATGAGCACGGCCCTGAGCACCACGATGTTCTGGGGCCTGTAGCGGGTGGATTCCAACGTGGTGCGCGACACAAAGGTGCTGTCGTCTCGCCTGAGGGCCTTGTGAAGTTTGATGTTTAACCCGTTCACCAAAAAATTAATCTTTCTGATTTTTTGCTCCGCAATCTTCCCGTCCAGGCCGCTTTTTTGAGCGGCGGTTTCTTCTAGAAGTGTGATATGCCTTTTGAGTGTCTCCGGCAGAAATCGGTATGTCAGAATAAAAAGATCCGGATCGTTTAAAGCTTCGAAATTACCGCAGTGGGCGATGATGCTTTGAAGGTTTTCCGTTGCTTTCTGGGCTTGCTTCATGAGAATACCATACCCCTGCCGTCCGATAATTTTGAGGGAGGCCCAGGGCTTCAAGGCGGCGAAAGGCCTGGAGCCCTCAACCGTAAAACGCCCTGTATCCACGGAATTCCGTCTGATAATGTATTTCGACGAATGGCGGATGGTACTAAGATCTTTTTCGTTTCTAAACAGAATAAGTCCCATGGTCATGGGGCAGTAAAGCAGCTTATGGGCGTCAATGGATACGGAGTCTGCCTCTGAAATGCCCTTGAACAGCCCTCGATATTCTTCCGCCAGCAATGCCGAACCACCCCAGCAGGCATCCACGTGGAAATAAGCCCCTGTTTCGCGTGCGATTTTACCTAAATTCTCCAGGTCGTCCACATTTCCGGTCTCGGTTGTCCCTGCGATTCCAACGATGGCGATGATGCGGGTTTTCTTCCCTTCACCGTTTTCCGCCAGAGAATCTATCTTCTGTCTGAGCAGATCTATTCTGATTCTATTTTTTTCGTCCACCGGAATGGTGATGACATTTTCTTCACCCAAACCGAGGATATGGACGGTTTTCTTGATGGAATAATGTCCCCTCGTGGAGACCAGGATCACAGCCCGGTCACACCCATAATGCTCAAAAGCACGGTGCATGCCCGCTATTCGAAGCCCTGGAAAATCCCCATCCGGGGGAAAAGCCCTTTCTCTGGCCACGAGAAGCGCCGTTAAGTTTGCCAGAGTGCCGTCAGTGGTGACATTTCCCAGTGCAACCCGGGGATTTTGAATATTGGTTTCATAAAATCGGTCTGTACGATGAAAAATCAAGCGATGAAGCCAGGCCACCAGTTCCCGTTCTACAAAACTGGAGGCTTTGGCGGTTTCAATCTTAACCTGGTTCTGATTGAGCGCGGCAATGATCATTTCCAGCAGAATCATGAAATAGGGTACCGCACTGATCATATGGCCGATGTAATAGGGGTTCCCGACTTTAACGGAATGGGCGATGATCTTGGTTTTGATCTCGGCGAGCACATCCTTGATGAGGTGCGGTTCATGGGGCAGAGATTTCTGGTTGAAAATCTTACTGAGTTCAGGAAGGCTGATACTGCTGTGAATGCCGCCTTTCTCCTGAAAAAAATCGTGGATCATCTCCAGCAGTTCATTTCCGAATTCAACGAATTTATCCGGTGAATCGGGCATGATGAAAAGCTTTCTGAGGTATTCCAGATTGGATTTTACCCTGTGCGGTTCGTTCATTCTAAGGTTCTTTCTCATGGGAAAATATAAGGGTTTATTTTGAGGGAATCGCCAGCATTCTTTCCACTGCCGCTTTCGCCCTGGACCGAACTTCTTCGGACACCCGCACTTCAGGATGCATGTTTTCAAGGGCATGCAGAATCTCGGGCAACCCGATTTTTTTCATATCGGGACAGAACATGCCGGGGTCGGCGGGAATGAAGGTTTTTGAAGGATTGGTTTTCTTAAGGGGATGAAGGATACCCACCTCTGTACCGATGATGAATTCTTTTTGTTGGGATTGGCGCGCATACGCCAGAATTCCGGATGTGCTCTTGATTTCATCGGCCAGGTTCAATACTTCCGGCGGACATTCCGGGTGCGCTAAAAATGGCGCTCCCGGATGGGCGGCTTTTACTTTCCGCACCTGCGCAACGGTCAGGTTGTTATGGATGGGGCAAAACCCATTCCAGTAGCGAATGTCTCGCCCGGTGCAGCTTTTGGCGTATTGCGCCAGATTCCTGTCAGGCGTCATGTAAATCGGTTTTTCGGGGGGCACCGAGTTGATCACTTGAATCACATTGGCTGAGGTACAGCATATATCACTTTCCGCTTTGACCGCGGCGCTGGTGTTCACATAACTGATCACCGTCGCCTCAGGCATTTCCTTTCTTTTATGGAGAAGCCCGTCCACCGTAATCATGTCCGCCATTGGACAACCGGCATTTTCAGCAGGAAGAAGAATCGTTTTATCCGGGCAGAGGATGGAAGCGGTTTCCGCCATAAAATGAACACCGCAAAAAACAATTACATCTGCGTCCGTTTGAGATGCCTTAATAGAAAGCTCTAGGGAATCTCCACAAATATCTGCCATGTCTTGTATTTCAGCTGGTTCATAATTGTGTGCTAAAAGGATGGCATTTCTTTCCTCGAGCAGTTTCTTTATGGATTTCATTGTGGCTTTCTGATCTTCCGCATTTAACATTCCGGCATTCATGGCTACCTGTTCCCTCTAAAAGACCAAACCATTAACGAAAAGCCTTCACATAAGGCTTTAACATTTCTCTTGAAATTAAACCATCCCGCAAGAGCGCGTGGGGCCAAGTGGTCACATCCAGGACCGTGGAAGGTTTTTGACCCGCTGTTTTACCGCCATCCAGTATTTTGTCCACCCCATCTCCAAGTGCTTTTAAAACCTCATTCGGTGTGTTGCACGGGGGTTCGCCCGAAATATTGGCGCTGGTCCCCGTAATGGCGCCTCCAAAGGCTTGCGTCAGTGCCTTTGCCACAGGGTGACTGGACAGCCGTATGCCAATCCTACCGGTTCCAGCCGTAAGCAGCGTCGATACATTTTTCTTTGCCTGAAAAACGAGGGTCAGCCCTCCGGGCCAGAAGGCGCTCATAAGCTTTTCGGCTGTTTCTGAAACTTGCGTTACATAACGCGTTACGCATTCGACGGAAGGAATCAGAAGCAACACCGGTTCCCCCGGCTTCCTTTGTTTCACGAAAAAAAGTCGATCAATGGCTGTTTCATTGGCGGCATCCGCTGCAAGGCCATAAAAGGACTCTGTCGGAAAGGCCACCAACCCGCCGGATCTCAAAATTTCCGAGGCTTCCGCCACTTCCATTTTTTGATGGTTTTCTACAAGTTCCATCGTTTCTGAAGAAACCATCAACGGTTGAGCGAATCCCAGGAGTCAATTTTTTCGGAAGCGGCCTGGGTTAATGCCCTTCGATAGCGCGTGACTTCTTCGGCAATGACACCGTCTTTCAACCCCAGAATCTGCGCAGCCAGGACACCTGAGTTTTTAGCACCCCCTTTTCCCAGGGCCACGGTGGCTACCGGTATACCGGAAGGCATCTGGACGGTTGAGAGCAGTGCATCCATGCCTTTGAGCGGCGATGAGTCAATGGGGACACCAATCACCGGCAGGGTGGTCTGGGCTGCGATAGCACCTGCCAGATGGGCTGCCCACCCGGCTCCGGCAATGATCACTTGAATGCCGCGTTCGGCAGCCGTTGCCGCATATTCCCTTGTATGTTCGGGGGTCCTGTGAGCAGAGAGGATTTTCACTTCATGAGGGATTCCCATTTCTTTCAATACGTCAACACAGCCTTTCATGACATCAATGTCAGAAGCGCTTCCCATAATGACACCGATCAGCGGTTTCTTCGAATTCATTGTTCACCTCAAAAAAATTATTTTCCGGCCGCCATTCCCAAAAGCGGATAAATTATCATTCCTGCCAGCCAGGCGATATCTTCCGCTGAGAGTACTTGGGAAATGCTCCGGTCAAACAGAATCGTTCCTTCAGGGGGGAATTCATCATCCCCTTTCCACAAAATCAGTGCCACCGGAACCAACGGCAGCGCCTGAATTTTTACCGCCGAATCTCCCTGCTCCATGGGCGTAGCCCCATAGACTTCGGCCGTTAGTTTCACCAGCAGTTCCGGATTGTTTCCAAATCCCTGCACCATTGGGTTTTTGGCACGCCTGACAAACGCATCCAGGTAAAATTTCCCATCGGGCACTTCCTGATAGGCAATCCATTCCTGAGATAATTCAACGTCATTGGCCATGTTCAGGTAGTGAAGTATCAGAACCTGTTGCTGGATCGGCACTTCTTTTCCGTCAGCACTTTCGGAAAAAACGAAGTCCGGCCAGGAAATATCAATCTTCCTGTTTAGAAACTCAATTGAAATGCCTGCTTTTCCCTTTCCTTCTTCAACATAGACCGCACCGCATCGCCTGGCAATCTGTTTCGGGTCTTTTCCAAAAAGCGCTTCTTTTCCAAGAGCCACCGCTTTGATGTAATCATCAACTCTAGCCATTCTTTTAAACTCCGCCCAAAAAAATATGCGACCAAATTGATCAGTTTTGTGTTATAGAAAAATCTGATAAGGAATTTCAAGTCAATTCCTGCGTTTTGCTGAATCAGCGATTCGAACATCAGGGCCTCGGCAAAAAATAAATAAACCAGCTGGCTTGTCCTTTGGCCCGTCTGCTGTGTTACAGCCGCCGGCACATATCCACCAATATGCACTGGCGGCCGCGCCTTGCATACGAACCAAAATACGGCGCAATCTTGCTCATTTATTTTTTGCCGAGGCCCCAAGGGCAAAGCGAATGCCAAGAAGGAAAAAGAAAGACAAAAAAAAATCTCACAAAGGGCAAAACCCTTCAGAAAAAGTAACGCCTTTCAACCCTGCGCTTCTCAACTTGAAACAGTTGAAAGAAAACCCGGATCAGCGCATCGTCCTCTCAGAAAACCCGCCGAGTCCATCAGTAGAAAATAAAACCGATGTTCTATCTGACGATGAGCGTCTATTTTTTGATGCCATGACCGACGTGTCACCCATTACCAAGGGAAACAGACGGATCGTGAAAGTCCCTGACAAAGATTCATTGCGGCCCGCCCACGCCCCCAAGAATGAAGAGCTTGAAGTCATGGCGCATCTTTCGGATCTGATTAGCGGTACTGCTGAAATGGACATTACTTTCAGCGACGAATACATGGAAGGTTGCGTAAAAGGGCTTGACTTGCAACTGATGCAGAAACTAAAAGATGGGCTTTTTCCCATCCAGGATTTTGTGGATTTGCACAGACTGACCCAGGAAGCGGCCGAAGTCCGCATCCGGGATTTTCTATTAAACAGCCATGGCCGTGGATTAAGGTGCGTCCTCATCGTACATGGAAAAGGGTTAAATTCAGAAAACCATGTCCCTGTGCTGAAAAAACGCTTGCCTTTATGGTTGAGCCGGGGCCCCGTCAGGAAAATCATACTGGCTTTTGCAACGGCTAAGCCCTACGATGGCGGTACCGGGGCTACCTACGTTCTGTTAAAACGCGCAAAAGGAGGTTTATAATAACAATGAAATTGGGAATTGCGGGGCTTCCCATGGCTGGAAAATCGACTCTGTTCGCGGCCTTGACGGGCGCCAGGGGAGATAATGCCGCTGGAAGTTCACACAAGGACACCAGAATCGCCACCATTACGGTTCTGGATGAGCGCATCGATTTTCTGGTGAACATGTACCAGCCCAAAAAGATCGCCTATGCAAAGATCGAATACCTGCTCCCTTCCAGGATGCCGGGGGCTGACGGGAAATCCGAAGCAGAATTCTGGAATCAGATTCGAACCTGCGACGGCCTATTGCATGTGGTCGGAAACTTTGACGAACCCGGATCCGGCCATGATACGAGCGAAATGAACTTTCAAAAGGTCGAAGACGAAATGATTTTGAGCGATTTAGGGGTTGTTGAAAAACGCCTGGAGCGGATTGAACTGGATTTCAAACGGGGCAAAAAACAGGGAGAGGCGGAAATCCCCCTTTTAAGTTCTTGCCGCGAAATGCTGGAGAGGGGCGACCCTCTCAGAAATGCGCCTGAGATCGCCACCCATCCTCTTTTGAGGGGTTTTACATTTCTTTCCGCAAAACCTATGCTGGTACTCATCAACAACGGCGATGAGGATGAAACCCTTCCTGCCTGGACACAAGGGCGTGACAATCTGTCATTTATCGTTGTGAGGGGCAAACTTGAGATGGATCTTGCCGCCATGACGACGGAAGAAGCAGCAGAATTTCTGGAAGCGTACAATATTCAGGAATCTGCCCTGGATCGCATTATCAGACATTCATACCGAATGCTCAATCGAATCTCCTTTTTTACAGTGGGCTCCGATGAAGTGAAAGCCTGGCCCATTTCTGAAGGCTTTCCGGCCCTTGATGCGGCGGGAGAAGTGCATTCCGACATCCGGCAGGGGTTTATTCGGGCGGAAGTGGTGGCCTTTGATGATCTGAAGGCGGAAGGATCCTTCCAGGCCGCCAAAAAATCGGGGCTGGTGCGGCTGGAAGGGAAAGAATATATTGTGAAGGACGGCGATATTATTAACTATCGGTTTAATGTTTAGC
>JGI11705J14877_10000117_pt1 | contig 47627 bp, 60 predicted proteins | sample Etolaghawater15m_FD_14877 | JGI IMG/M metagenome (IMG submission 14877) | reverse complement strand
TGACAACCTCGCTGTCCAGAACGTCAACCTTCCCATTTATGAGAACCAGATCACAGCTCTCATCGGCCCCTCTGGATGCGGAAAGTCCACCATCCTCCGAAGCCTTAACCGAATGAATGATCTCATTCCAGGAGCTAGGGTCACGGGTGACGTTTTGTACCACGGGCAGGATGTTTACGGTTCTGACGTCGATCCGGTTCAGGTTCGCAAGGTGATCGGTATGGTCTTCCAGAAGCCAAACCCCTTCCCCAAGTCCATCTACGAAAACATCGCGTTTGGTCCTAAGACCCTGGGGATGAAGGGCAACATGGACGACATCGTGGAGGAGGCTCTTGTTGGTGCCGCTCTGTGGGATGAGGTCAAGGACCGCCTGAAGGACAACGCCTTTGGGATGTCCGGTGGTCAGCAGCAGCGTCTGTGTATCGCCCGTGCGATTGCGGTGAAGCCCGATGTCATTCTGATGGATGAGCCGTGCTCTGCTTTGGACCCGGTCTCGACCTTCAAAATCGAGGACCTCATGAACGAGCTGAAGTCGGACTACACCATCGTGATCGTGACCCACAACATGCAGCAGGCTGCCCGTGTGGCAGACCGCACCGCCTTCTTCACTGTTGTGTCGGATGACGAGGCCGGAAGCCGGGTCGGAACTCTTGTTGAGCACGACGACACTGACAAGATCTTCTCTAGCCCCGCCAACGAGAAGACTCTGGACTACGTCACCGGTCGCTTCGGATAGTCAGCCCTCGTCCGAACCCTAAGCTGGGGGCATGACGGTAGAACTACCGGGTGCGGCGACGGAGCGTGCCACCGCAGAGCTCCTCGACAGCCGTGACCCCCTCGCCTCGTTTCGGACTGAGTTCTTTCACGCAGATCCCAACCAGTGTTACTTGGATGGCAATTCGCTCGGGAAACTGCCCCTCGCGACGAGAGACTCAGTTGCTTCTTTTGTGACGAACGAGTGGGGGACCGAGCTCGTCGAGGGTTGGGGACACTGGATTGACGAAGCCCAGGTAGCGGGTGACCTCCTAGCGTCAGCGACGTTGGGAACGGGACCTGGTCAGACTCTCGTGTGTGACACGACATCGATGAACTTCTACCAGATCGCCATCGCTGCCATTCGATCCAGACCAGGTCGAAAGACCGTCATCATCGACTCGGCAAACTTTCCCACCGACCGCTACATCCTCGAGGGGATCGCCACCGATCTGGGGTTGACCCTCATCACACTGGATACCGACGGTCAGGGTGGGCCCGGGGCTGTATCGGTCTCGGTGGAGCACGAGCGCGTCACAGCAGAGGCTCTCGCTCCCTACCTCAGTGATGATGTGTCGCTGGTGACCCTTCAGGCCATCAACTATCGATCCGGTGCGCGCTCTGAACTCGCCGAGATCCAGGCGGCTGTCACCGCGGCCGGTGCCCACATGCTCTGGGACTGCTCACACGCAGGCGGTGCCATCGATCTCGATTTTGATGGCAATCTCATTAATCTCGCGGTGGGGTGCACCTACAAGTATGGAAACTCAGGCCCCGGATCCCCGGCATGGTTGTTCGTCCGCTCTGAACTGCAGCAGGAGCTCCAGGTGCCGATCAAGGGCTGGTTCGCTCAAGAAGACCAGTTCATCATGGGTCCGTGGTTTGAGAAAGCCCGAGGAATCCGAGGATTTCAAGTGGCCAGTCCCTCGATTGTGGGAATTCGAGGTGTCCAAGCGAGCTACGAGATGATTCAGCGCGCGGGAATCGCGGAGATTGAGAAGAAAGCTGCGCTCGGCACGGAACTAATGATTCAGTTGGTGGACGCCTGGCTGGTTCCCCATGGTTTCACTCTGGGAACACCGAGGGAAGCCTCCCACCGAGGTGGGCACATCATCATCCGTCACCCCGAGGCCGCGAGTATTGCCTTGGCTATGCGCCAGTTGGTGAATGTCGTCCCCGATTATCGCCAGCCGGATGCCATCCGGCTCGCTATTTCACCGTTACCGACCTCCTATGCGGAGGTGTGGGATGGATTTGATCGACTACGGGGGTTGATGGAATCTGGAGCGTATCGCGAGGTGGCGCCAGGGGGGACTAGGGTTACCTAATGCCTCCTGCCAATCATCAGAAAGCCGTTACCTACACGACCTATCTCAAGGTTGAGGAGCTTCTGTCACTTCAGAAGCCGCTTTCCGATGGACCCGAGCACGATGAGTTGCTCTTCATCACCATCCACCAGGTTTATGAGCTCTGGTTCCAACAAATTCTTCACGAGCTTTCGGCGCTTCAGCCCGCTCTGGAAAACGGTGACACTCACCGATCGCTTGCCCTTCTCGGTCGGGTTCGCTCCATCATGAAAACCTGTGTTCAGCAGATCGATGTTCTGGAGACCATGACGCCTCTGCAGTTTCAGTCGTTTCGTTCCCGCTTGTCCTCGGCCAGCGGCTTTCAGTCCGCGCAGTTCCGAGAAGTGGAAGCGGTTCTTGGCCGCAGAGACCACGCAGGGGCGAGCGCGAAAGAGGGAACGGGAATGAAAATGGCGGAGCACCTCGTACCGGGCTCGACAGCGAGGACTCGAGTGGAAGCGGCGATGGCGAGGCCTAGTGTGTGGGACTCTGCCCTGCGGTATTGCCATGTTCGGGGTCATGAGATGCCTCAGGACGTCCTTGAGCGTGATGTCACTGTGTCCTGGGAACCTCGGGAGGATGTCCAGACTGTATTAGTGACCCTTCATCACCATGATCCCGAGTCCGCAATGGTGTGTGAGGCGTTGGTCGATCTGGATGAGGGATTGGGCGAATGGCGCTATCGCCACGTGAAGATGGTGGAGCGCACCATTGGTCGAAAACCAGGAACAGGTGGGTCCTCCGGTGTGGGCTACTTGGCGTCGACGCTGTTCAACCCGGTGTTCCCCGACTTGTGGGCTATTCGAAGCCAGCTCTAAGGGGCGTGAGAGTGTGCGTCGGAGCTAAACAGCGTCCGATGCTTCGGTGGGGTGTAATCGCAGACGTCCCCGGGACATAACTGGGGCTTCTCTTTGGAGAACACCCGATACAGCTCACACCCTACGCATATTCCAAACGCCGTTTCTAAGAACATCAGGCTGAGGCAGAAGCCACAAAACACCAGCATGTATTCGTTCTGGAGACCCAAAAACCCCATGCCCATGCACGCCACAAAAGCCATTCCAAATCCCAGGGACCAAGCGAGTCGCTTTTGTGCCGCACCCACCCACTCGGGTCGTTGACGACGCACAATCAGAGCCCCAAGTGCCATCGAGGGAGCGAAGCGATGGTCGAGCCCGATACGGATTCCCATGTCGATCAAAAACAGGATGGCGAACCCGCGAACCGGTCCGAAGTCACCGGTGAAGAATGCGGAGGAGACGGCCATGAACCCTAGGAGAAAGAGGATGCCGGCGGATGCTCGCACGGCGCGCTCATTGAAGACGGGGATGTCGATGCCCTCGACTTTTTCGCCGAAGTCATAGGTTTCTGTCCGTGCAGAGGGCATGATGGAACTATACCCCAGGGGGTATCAGGAGGGCAACGGAGAAGGGGGAGGCCAATACGCTAGAACCATGAGTCTGGTGCGCGTGTCCGATGAAGTTCAGGATGCTCTGTCTGAGGGGAGACCCATTGTCGCCCTGGAGTCCACCATCATTGCCCACGGGCTCCCCCGTCCCGACAACCTCACTGCGGCCAAGCGTTTCGAGGACCAAATTCGCGCGGCAGGCGGCACGCCAGCCACGGTCGCGGTCCTCGATGGTCTCCCCACAGTGGGGCTCAGTGATAGCCAGCTGGAGCGGATTGCCAATGAGGACATCGCGAAAGCGAGTGTCCGGGATCTCCCCATTGTCATGGGTAAAGGAATCTCGGGCGCGACCACGGTCGCGTCGACAGCCTCCTTGGCGTCCCTCGTGGGTGTCAGAGTTTTCGCCACCGGTGGCCTGGGCGGTGTGCATCGAGGTGCCAGCGAGTCCTTTGACGAGTCTGCTGACATTTCGGTCCTTGCTTCGACACCCATCACCGTGGTGTCAGCGGGCGTGAAGTCAATCCTGGATATCTCGGCTACTCTCGAGCGGCTCGAGACCCTCAGTGTTCCGGTTCTGGGTTATCGCACCAACATCTTTCCTGCTTTTTGGTTGAGTGAGAGTGACTATCCCTTGGACTGGCGGGTTGATGATGCCAGCGAAGTCGCGCAGATCATGCAGTCGCGCGATGCTCTGGGCTATCGCCATGGAATTGTCGTCGCTAATCCTGTTCCCCGCGAGCAACAGTGGGATCCCGCCACCCACGATCGGATGCTGGAGGAGGCGCTCGCGACAGCAACGTCGGAGGGCATCCGCGGCAAAGACGTGACGCCTTTTGTTCTGTCCTACATCGTCGAGCACTCCCGGGGTGAAAGCCTCGCCGTTAATCTGGATCTGGTCTCTCACAACATCGCGGTGGCAACCGACATTGCGAAAGCCTGGGTAGCTCTGTCGTGAAAACGCCCCGCGTGCTGGTGGTGGGGGATGTCATTCATGACATCCTGGTGACCCTGTCGATGCCGCTTCGACACAACACTGACACCCCAGCGCACATCCACAGGAGCTCCGGGGGCTCTGCTGCGAACACCGCGGTCTGGTTATCTCACCTCGGCGTAGACGTGGATTTTGTTGGTCGTGTTGGGGCAGAGGACGTTGCCCGGTTTGAGAATCAATTCCAGGCAACGGGCGTGAGCGCTCATCTCAGCGCCGACGCGGAGAACCACACCGGGTCCATCGTCATTGTGGTCGAGGGTGAGTCCCGAACCATGCTTACTGATCGCGGTGCCAACACACAACTGGACTTTGGAGCAATTGACGCAGGTCTCGTGACACAGTCCTCATGGGTTCATCTCACCGGGTACAGCATGTTCCACCACTCCCGGCCCGAGGCGATTCCCGAGTTCATCAGCTCTGCCCGCGGCGCGGGAGCCCAGGTCATGATGGATGCCTCGTCGAGTGGGTTCCTCGAGGACTTTGGGGCGAAACGTTTCCTTGAGTTCGCCGCCGAGGTGTCCCTGTTGAGATGCAATGCAGAGGAAGCACTCATGCTGGCTGACCAGGAATCAGTCTCCGACTCGGTGGCCGTTTTGGGAAAGCGATTCCCCGTCGTGGTGGTCACCCAGGGACCCGAGGGTGTCTGGGTCAGTCAGGGGAACTCACCAAACCTTATTCCTGTCACACATCCCCTCACCAGCGTTGACCCAACTGGCGCGGGGGACTCGTTCAATGCGGGACTCCTGGCCGGCCTAACCCGACAAGAGTCAGTGGTGAATGCTGTTGGCCAAGGAATTGCCGTGGCGGGAGAGTGCATTACGAGGGTTGGCGCAAGGCCTTAAGTTCATCGAACGCCTGGAGGGCCCTATCCCGGCTGGCTTTGAGGTCAACGATGGGCTCACTCGGGTAGTCCGGGGTGCCAAACTCAGGGACCCAGCGCTTGATGTATTCCTGTTGAGGATCAAATTTTTCCGCCTGCAGCATGGGGTTGAACACTCGGAAATAGGGGGCGGCATCGGCCCCACTGCCCGCAACCCACTGCCAGCTGGCAGGGTTGTTGGCCTCATCCGCGTCCACGAGCGTGTCCCAGAACCAGGCCTCTCCCACTCGCCAATCGACCAGCATGTTTTTGATCAGGAATGAGGCCACCACCATCCGCACCCGATTGTGCATATAGCCGGTATGCCAGAGTTCACGCATACCGGCATCCACCAGTGGCACACCGGTCATGCCCTTCTGCCAGGCCTTCAACAGAGGGGGCTCTACGTCCCCCCAGGGGAACTGGTCAAACTCTGGTCGGAAGTTCTTGTTATGAAGCTCAGGGAAATGGAAAAGGATGTTGTAGGAGAACTCACGCCAGCCCACCTCAGAGAGAAACTTGGCTTTATTTTTCTCGGCGTCAGCGGGAAGAGTGCGGTCCACCTCAGCCCAGATTTGGTGGGGGCTTATTTCCCCAAAACGTAAGTGGGGACTGAGTCGCGATGTGGTCACCGGACCCGGCTCATCCCGACGGTGATAGAGCTTCAGGGTGTTGTGGACGAAATCCTCGAGCCTCTGGTGGGCTCCGGACTCTCCCGGCGTCCACATCTCGTGGAGGCCGGGAGACCAGTCAGGGCTGGTGGGAAGCAGATCCCAGTCGTCGAGGGCCTCGCTCGCTATGCCCTCTCCGGACTGGAGTGCTGCCGGGGGTGGAAGCGGTGCTCGCGGTGGCTCGCCGGCCAGTGCTGCCCGCCAGAACGGGGTGAACACTTTGAAGGGGTTACCCTCTCCTGTTCTCACCGTCCAGGGCTCAAACAACAGGTTTCCTGCAAAACTTTCGCAGGTAAGCCCTAACCCCCGGAGATCTTCTTTCAGGAGTGCGTCGGCTTCGCGAGCAAGCCCGTAGCGACGGTTCCAGAACACCGCAGATGCGCCCGTGTCTGACACAAGTTGGCGAATCACATCGGGTCCAGACCCAGTGCGAAGCACCAGGGTCCCCCCGAGGGACTCTAGAGAGGATTGAAGCGACAAAAGTGAGTGGTGGAGCCACCATTTCGATGCACGCCCCAGGGGCCTCGATCCGTCGGTGACCTCGTCTCGAACATAGACAATCAGGACTGGCGCTCCGGTCTCGCAGGCGGCCTGGATGGCCGGGTTATCGGCAAGCCGAAGGTCATTGCGAAGCCACACAATTGCCGGACCCTGAGTCATGCCACCAGCGTAGAGCTCTCCGCTGGGAGTGATGTGAGGGCAGTGATAAGGGCCGGTCGCTGAGGCGAGCGACCGGCCCTATTTCCCTTGCACCAAGAGTGTTTTGCAATCACATTCACGAGAGCTGTCACAGCAACAACTGACGATGTGATGAATATATAACAGAATGGTAACGGTGTCTAGTTCCCTGTTTTTTGGGGATACAAAGACCTAAATCATGTCGGGAGATTGGGCCACGCCGTAGTTGATGGTGACATCTGCGTGACGGTCAAAGCGGTATCCAACGCCGCGCACCGTGCGCACGATGTCCTCGTAACGCCCGAGTTTCGATCGAAGTCTCCGCACATGGACATCGATGGTTCTGGCGACGGGGGCATCCTCGTCACCCTCCGCCCACAGCGCTTCGATGATGAGCTCTCGATTCACGGTCTGTCCTTCACGAAGAACCAGGAATTGCAGGAGCGAGAACTCTTTATACGTGAGCGGGGCTTGCTCGTCATCGATGAGCACGCGTTTACGCGAGATGTCGATGACGACCAGGGATTCTGGGGTCTTCTGGTCTCGGGCAAGCTTCCCGAGGGCGATGGGGTCGTGCAGGGCCATCCGCACAATGTCGAGGTGTTTACCTCCGGCCCCCACCGGAGCTAGCGCTATTGCGGCGTGTGTTTCTGTCGCCGGAACGTGGTCGGTGACGGTTTTCTTGAGCTCGGTGACGAGCTCCTGCAAGCTGATGCCTGCTGCCTGGGCGTCAGCTTCGCCGATGCCCACATAGAGAGCGAACCCTCGTGGTTCGCGAGGTGAGTGAGTCATGATCTGTCGATTCGTGAGGGGCGGTGAGCCCACGGAGGGTGAACAGGGGGATTAGCCACACATTCGACAGCAACACAGCTCACGAGCGCTCACCTGCGCCGGGGAAAAAAAAGAGCTGGCCATGGCTTGATTATCGGCCCAAGCCCGGCTGAGCGTCAAGTCTTGTGACGTTATCCGACAGTTCCATAGAGTCGGTCACCGGCGTCGCCGAGACCGGGAACGATGAAACCGTGCTCATTGAGCTTCTCATCCAGAGCTCCTAACACGATGGTGACGTTGCGACCCGCTGTGGCCTTCTCAAGGGCTGCCAGACCCTCCGGTGCACCCAAGAGACAGACTGCCGTCACCTCGGTGGCACCTTTGTCAAAGACAAAGTTGATGGCCTGCAGCAGTGATCCACCTGTTGCAAGCATGGGATCAAGAATGAAGCACTGACGGTCGGAGAGGTCCTCAGGTAGTCGCTCCGCATAGACGCTCGGTTGCAACGTCTTTTCGTCTCGCACCATTCCCAAGAAGCCAACCTCAGCGCTCGGCAAAAGCTGTGTCATGCCTTCCAACATTCCCAGCCCCGCGCGGAGGATGGGCACCACCACGGGCCGCGGACTCGCCAGCTTCTTCCCCATCGTGGTGGTCACGGGCGTGGTGATCTGGTGGTCCTCAATGCGGACGTGGCGGGTCGCCTCATAGGCCAACAAGGTCACCAGCTCTGAGGTGAGGGCGCGAAACAGCGGTGACGATGTCGATTCGTCTCTCAGAAGCGAGAGTTTGTGAGAAATCAGGGGGTGATCCGCAATGTGCACCTGCATGCGCCTCACACTACCCGAGCGCGATGCTCTGGATAGGGTGGGCTCGTGCTGGATGACACCGAGTTGATGCGCCGCGCGCTNGCGCGTGCNTCAGATGCGCTCGCCACGGGAGATGTTCCGGTGGCAGCTCTCGTAGTGGACCCCTCTGGGGTGATTGTGGCCAGCGCCACCAACACGAAAGAGCGCGATCATGACCCCACCGCTCACGCGGAGATCATCGCCTTACGTCTGGCCGGCCACGCCCTGGACAACACTAATCTCAGCGACCACACTCTGGTGGTAACCCTGGAACCCTGTGTGATGTGTGCCGGAGCAATCACCCAAGCGCGCATCTCACGACTTGTTTTTGGGGCGTGGGACGCGAAAGCGGGAGCAGCCGGAAGCAAGCACGATCTGGTGCGGGACCGGAGTCTGCCCCATCGGGTGGAGGAAGTTGTCGGTGGTGTCCTGGAGGAGGAGTGCGGAGCACTCCTCACCGATTTCTTTTCCCAGAAATAGCTACCGAACCACTCCCGGCCAGATAACGGCGATGACCGTATTGGCAATGGCCAGAGCTCCTGCAGTGTGCAGGAGGGGAAGGAGCTTCCGCTCGCGGTCGCCTGTTCTCCTTCTGGTTAGTCCGATGCCTTAATAACTATGACATCAGTCGGTGGTTGGGTCTCTGACGTGTCGCGCACGAGCTCTGGTTCCACATAGATTTCCGCGGTCTCTCCTACGACCTCCCGCACACGACGCTTCGCATCATTGAGCGCGTGGGCGAGGACATAACTGGGCAGATTATCCGCAAGTTGAACGGTCGCAGCAATGACCCAGTGGCCATCAGGCTCGGAAGTTACCGAGAGGCGCAACACGGCGTCAGCGTCGGGACCGTCAAGAAGTGCGGTCAGGATGGGTTCTCGAGGAGGAAGCGGTTCCTTCACCTTCTTCTTGTCACCCATAGTGTTATTCCATTCCTAGCGACGGTGCCAACAACGTCTGTCCAATCTACACTGGCATCGTGACGCACTCACCTCCCCGCATTGCAATTCTTGGCACCGGACACATGGGCGGTGCCATCCTGGGTGGCCTGACTCACGCAGTGGGAGCCTTTGGTGGCATTCGGGTGACCACAGCATCGGCTGCGTCTGCCCGGGCGCTTGCCGGTAACGGTGTGGAGGCTCGGAGTCTCGAGGAAGACAGCACGGCAAACCAGTGGGCGGTTGAGGGGGCTGACATCATTCTTCTGGGGGTCAAGCCTCATTATCTTTTGGGGCTGCTGGAGGACGTGGCGCCCCACGCTCCCGAATCCGCGGTGATGGTCAGTATTGCTGGGGGAATAACCGTCGCTCAGATGGAGAGTCTGTGGCCGGGAGCTCTGGTGCGCACGATGCCCAACACCCCGTCTCAGGTGGGCAAAGGCGTGACGGGTCTGAGTGCTGGCTCTCGGGTCAGTGCCGATCAGGTGCGACTAGTGAGAGAAGTCTTCGAGACCGTGGGGAGTGTGCTCGAGGTTGAGGAGGATTCTCTGAACGCGCTGAGCACATTCTCCGGATCAGGTCCTGCGTTCGTTTACTTCTTTATTGAGCGCTTCATGGAGGTGGCCAGAGAACACGGTTTCACCCCGGAGCAGGCGACCACCATGGTGCAGGGAACCTTCGCGGGGGCAATGGAACTCTTGGAGAGCTCGGGACACACTCCCGAGGAGCTTCGCGACGCCGTCACAAGCCCCGGCGGCACAACCCAGGCCGCACTCGAGGTGTATCGCTCTGCCGATTTGAGCGCCATTATTCGTGAGGCCAGCGCCGCCGCGATCGCCAGAGCTCAGGAGATGGCGAAGGGCTAGTTACTTGTCCAGAGCCGCGAAGGTTTCGATGTCCTCGTTTGTGCCCGAGACGATAATCAGGTCGTGGTTGGTGACCACAGTCTTTTCTGTGGCATAGGTGAAGGGCTTGCCCGGGGATTTCACCCCCACCACGGTGATGTTGTATTTCGAGCGCACCTGAGAGTCCGTCAGGGACAGACCCCGGATGGGCTTCGGTGGATACATCTTCACCAGCGCAAAGTTGTCGTCAAAGCGGATGAAGTCGATCATGCGACCCGATACCAAGTGAGCTACGCGCTCGCCGGCCTCGCGCTCGGGGTAAATCACCCGGTGGGCGCCAATCCGGGTCAAGATCTTTCCGTGGGATTCGCTAATTGCTTTGGCCCAAATCTGGGGGACCTTCATGTCGACCAGGTTGGTGGTGATCAGCACGCTCGCCTCAATGGAAGATCCCGTCGCGACAACCGCAATGGGGAAGTCTCGGGCGCCGATTTGCTCCAGCGCGTTCATGATCCGAGCGTCGAGCACTGCGGTGTGCTTGACGCGATCTGACCACTTTTGGACCAAAGCCGGGTCTTCATCAACAGCCAGAACATCGCGGCCGAGCTTGTCGAGCTCGCCGGCTGTGGCGGCACCGAAGCGGCCCAGACCTATGACGAGGACAGGGGCATCATGGGGAATTTTGTCAACCAACAATCGGCCTTTCTTTAGCCCGGCGGTACACCGTCTGACGGTGGGTGCCGCTCAGTGCGGTAGCGAGTGTCACTGTACCAACACGTCCCAACAGCATGGTTGCCGAGAGGACGTACTTTGCGGAATCAGGAAGGTCATTACTGGTGAGACCGGCACTCAAGCCACAGGTGGCAAATGCTGAAATCACGTCGAAGAGAACCTTCTCGAGAGGCGCATCGGTGATGCGCAGAATCGTGATGGTGGAAATGGCCACAATGCTTGCCCCCCAGAGCACCACGCTCACTGCCAGGCGAACAGTGTCGGAGGGGATCCGGCGCTCATACGCGACGATGTCTTGGTTTCCGCGAGCCTCCGCGAACGCAGCGAGGAAAAGGATTGCCAGGGTGGTGACCTTAATGCCCCCGGCGGTCGAGGCGGATCCTCCGCCCACAAACATCAGCATGTCCAACACCAGCAGGGTTGCTCCACCCATCTCTGAGGTGTCCACGGTGTTGAACCCTCCCGAGCGCGACATCATCGAGACAAACAACGCCGTCATCGGCCGGTAAGCGCCGGGTTGGGAGCCCAAGGTTTTCTCATTACCCCACTCGAGGGCTCCAATGGCCACAGCACCAATCACCAGCAGGATTGTCGTAGTAGTGAGGGTCAGCTTTGCGTGGATACCCAGGCGAGCGTGGTCGAGCGTCCGACGAAGTCGCCGCAGACGCACGGTTTTGAGAGCGCGAGCGATGGCGTAAATGACCGGGAAACCGATACTTCCGAGGAACACCCCAATTCCGATGGTGAACACCATGATGGGGTCATTGATAAACGGCGAGAGACCATCGACGAGCGGCACAAAGCCGGTGTTCGTGAACGCTGATGCCGCTAAGTATACGCCCTGCCAGAGGGCGCTCACCGGGTCGAGACCCCAGACCAAGAGCCGGGGGATGATGATGGCGGCCAGCGCGAGCTCAATGACGAGAACACTGATGAAGACAGTTTTGAGCAAGCCCTTTACTTCGGACAAGCGCATTCCGTGGGAGTCTTGGCCGTCCCGATCGTGCAGCCGTGAGGGGTCAACATCTCCCGCCATCATTTTCCGAACCGATAGTCCGAGACGCTTGGAGGCGATGACGGCGAGGATCGTCGCCAGTGTCATGACACCAATGCCCCCGATTTGGAGACCGAGGAACACCACGAGGTGACCAAACGGGGACCAGTGGGTGGCCATGTTCACCACCGTGAGACCCGTCACACAAATTGCGGACACCGCCGTGAAGAGCGCGTCAGCCAGCGGAGTTATTTCTCCCGAAGCCGAGGCGATCGGCAGCATCAGCAGAAGCGTGGTGACGGTGATCAGGAACAGAAAAATGAAAATCGTCGCGGTCGCCGCGCCACCGCCCAGTATCGCCTGGGCACGAAAGATCACCCCACGCAGACCAGCCGGAGCGGAGTGCGGAGCGAGACCCGGCACCGCGGTGAGTGGGCGAGAACGTCGCCGAATAGACCGGCGCTTAACTGTCTCTAGCCATGACGACACGTCACGTGGCCCTCTTCCTCATCTGAACTTCAGACAACCGCCAGCCATGGTACTCCCACCGGGGTGCGAGTACGCTACCCCTTTATGAGCGATGTGTTTGATGTCCTTGCCGATTCCACCCGCCGTGACATTGTTGATCTCCTGCGGTCGGGGTCGGAGATGAGTGTGGGTCAACTGGTGGATTCCCTAGGAATTACGCAACCCACGGTGTCTAAGCACCTGAAGGTGCTGCGCGAAGCAGGTGTTGTGGTGGCGCGCGAAGAAGGGCAGCACCGCTACTACCGATTTGATGAAAGCTCTCTGGCTGGCGTTGCGTCCTGGCTGGGAGGTTCTGTTCCATCGAGTGATCGGCACGAACCGTTTGTGGATCTCCGAGAGCCGGGCGTTGCGGTCGGATCCTTGGCCCGCGATGTCATGGCCCTCGTCGATGACCTGGTGGCAAAGGTTCGACGCTAGCCCTTTACAGCCCTCGGGCATCGCTCTAGGGTTGAGCAGGTACCAGACCCCAGAAAGTTGTCATGTCCCAGCCGCTCTCCCAGATGCGTTTTCTCACCGTCGGTGAGGTCGCAGAGATGATGCGCGTTTCCACCATGACCGTGTACCGGCTTGTCCACTCGGGGGAGCTTCCCGCGGTGCGGTTTGGGCGTTCTTTTCGGATTCCCGAATCTGCTGTCTCCAGCATTGTTTTTTCTGCGGGCGAGGTCCGAGAAATGGGTGAGGTCGGCTGAGCATTCGGCTCTGCGCTAGACTCGCTAAGTTGTCTGCTGGCAGATAACCACCAACGACACCAGGTCTAAAGGAAACTTCATGGGTTCTGTTATCAAGAAGCGCCGCAAGCGTATGGCGAAGAAGAAGCACCGCAAGTTGCTTCGCAAGACTCGCCATCAGCGTCGCAATAAGAAGTAGCCACCGACGTTAGAGGACGCTGGTCACGATTTAGTGGCCGGCGTTTTTCTCTGCCTTCTTCGCGCGCTGTGATTGGTGCCGGTCTGTTGATGTCGGCCAGATCACGGGCCAGTCATGGGCAGTGGCGTGGGACAGCAGTGCGTGATCGGGATTGACGGCAACGGGGTGCCCCACACTCGTCAGAAGTGGGATGTCGGCGACGGAATCTGAGTAGGCGTAGCAGTGGGCAAGATCGACCTGTGAGGCCTGGGCGTGCGCGGTTGCTGCCTCTGCTTTGAGGGGGCCGTGCAGAAGCTCTCCATCAATCTCCCCAGTGAAGGCGCCATCCTTCTCCTCCAATGCAGTTCCGATTGCCCCGGTCAACGCCAAGTCTCGAGCCATGACGGACGCGAGGCCTTGAGGGCTTGCGGTCAGTAACCACACCTGGTGACCCTGTTCTTTGTGCCAGTTGACGCGCTCGATCATCTCGGGGAAGAGTTTCGGCGCAATGGAGCGCCTCCAGGCGTTCTCCGCCACCTTCTCAAAATCTTTCACCTGGTGGCCAGCCACAAGGGACTGGGCTCGCTCCCGGGTTGACTTCACACGTTTGGTCGTCTCGCCTTTGCGGATGAAGTAGCGCTGTTGAAAGAGTGCGGGGATCACGTGGTGCCACTTAATGAGNCCGGATTTCCACGCTTCGATGCCAAACATATAGATGGTCGCTCCCTTGACCAGGGTGTTGTCGACATCGACAAACACCATGACCGGTGGGGAATCGGCCGGAGTTTTCCTGGAGGGAGTCATGGTGACTCAGCATAGGCTTTGCGCATGGGAAGTGTGCAGGTCACGGTTATTGGGAGAGACGAGTGTCATCTCTGTGACGATGCCACCCGAGTCATCGAAGAGGTGCTCACCGATTTTCGTGATGTGACGCTGGACAAGCGAAAGGTCGAAGAGAACCCGGAGTGGCTCGAGTTCTACACGGACAAAGTTCCCGTCATTCTGATTGACGGAGTCGAGCATGGGTATTGGCGTGTCAACGAAACAATCTTCCGANGCGCCCTGGTCCAGGCTGGAGCCCTTCCCCGCGAGAATGATTCGGAGTAGAAACGACCTATGTCCTCCACCAGAACTCCTGACCCGAATCCGGGATGGCTCTCGGATGAGGAGCTAGCCGAGATTCGCCAGCGCTTGCCCCTTTTGTATGTCGAGGCTGTCCCTGTTCGACTGGATGGCCAAGGCAACGTCAGCGAGGTCGGGTTGCTGTTGAGAGTGTCCTCTGAGGGCGCTATTGCTCGGGCTCTGGTGGCCGGTCGGGTGATGTTTGGTGAGACAGTGCGCGATGCTCTGTTTCGCCACCTGGAGAAAGACTTGGGGCCGATGGCCTTCCCCCAGATTCCTCCGACCCCCCAACCCGCTCACATTGCCGAGTACTTTCCTTTCCCCGGTGCGAAGTATCAGGACGCTCGTCAACACGCAGTGTCGCTCGTCTATGTGGTCCCGGTGACGGGAACATGTGAACCTCGGCAAGATGCGCTAGAACTCACCTGGATGACACCGGAGCAGGTCACCTCCCACGAAGTGCTCGTCGAGATGGAAGGCGGCCGCGGCTCACTGGTGAAAGCGGCGCTTGCTAGCGTCGGCGCTTTGCCTTAGCGAATAGCAAACGCCACGATGTCGCGGGCGGTTACAGTCTGACCATCAGGGGTAATCTGCTCCCGGTCGCGCAGCCCCACCTCTGTCGTGCTCCAGGAGCGAGGGATCGCGCTGGTGAGTTCCTTGGCATCGAACATCAGGTCAGCGGGAGGCCGGCGAAGACCTGCGTCCAGGTCCTCAAGAGAGTGCCCCACGATCAGGAGAGTGCCCCGTGGTGCGAGGGCCTCCACCAACTTCTTCCACACGATTTTTCTCTCAGCGGCGGGTATGTGGAGGAAGTGAGCGGTAACGAGGTCGTACTGCTCGGGTGGGGTGGGTAGCGGGTCTGACACTATGTCCGAGGCCACCCAGCGGATGACACGAGCAATTCCATCCCGGGACACCCGAGCAGCGCGCTCGGTCTCGCCGCGGGCAAGAGCCCTCGGTGATGCGTCCACCGCGGTCACCTCACACCCTTGCTCCGCGAGCCAGAGAGCGTCAGCTCCCTCCCCGCAGCCAACCTCCAAGGCCCGACCAACCGGGGTCTCAGAGAGGGTGCTCACCAGGGTGAGATTAACCCGCCCGCTCCACATGGTCGAGGTGTAGCGGGCTTCCCACATGCGTGTGCTCTCGCTCTGCCACTGGGGAGCGAGGCGCTTCATCATGCGGTGGCGCCACCACCAAAAAATCCTGAAACCCAGCCCCATAAAAGGGGTGAGAATTCCCGCATCAAAGTCGAGTTCGTCCTCCAGGATTGTGGGACCGACACCGCTCGGGCGAAGGGTCATGGTGTGCTGGAACTTGGTCACTTGGGCAAGCGCTCCGGTGAGGCCTCGACCGTGGTCCTGGAACGTTCTGGTCATACCCTCGGCAGTGCTCACCGGGTTAATCTCTTGGGTGCCAAGGCTGATGACACCGAGCGCCTTCACCCGAACAACGTAGGTCTTCCCTGATTCGTAACGAGTGGGGAACTGGGCCGGGCTGAGAGCGTCAAACCCCAGGAAAGGTTCCGACACTGCTCTAAAGACGTCGGGGTTGTGCAGGGCGTCAAAGGCTTGAGAGACAGTGCAGGGCAGTGACACGCGGAGTGAAAACTTCATGGCGGCCTTGTCTTCATGGGACGTTCAGAATGGCGGACTACTCTCCAGACTATGAGAGCTCACCCAAATGGAACTGTGATTGCCGAAGCCGCCGAGTCTGATCTGGTCAAGATCGAGGGCAACTGGTACTTCCCGCCGGCGTCTGTGAACCAGGAGTTTGTGACGAAGCGTCCGACCCCCTACACCTGCGCATGGAAGGGCGAGTGCCAGTACTACACGATTACCGTGGACGGGCAGCCCTATCAAGACCGAGCATTCTCCTACGACGATCTTCGGCCAGGAGCAGTTGAGCGCGTCGGCACAGACTTCACCGGTTACGTGGCATTCGTGAAAGAGATCACGATCGAGGACTAAACCTTCGCCCTCCAGCGAATCAAGTAGCTGGTGTTGAACCGTCGGTCGCATTTCGCGCACGACACGGGTTTACCGGGCTTGCGGAATCGAACAATCTCGTGGCCGCTCGGGCATGCGCCCACCCATTTGGCGCGTTCGTGGGCGGGTTCCACCGTGTGGGTGCGCCCTCCCTCGTATCCGATTTGTCCGGCGATGGAGCGCCACCGGGGCCCGTGAGCGGCGCGCGGTCCGGCCAGTGCGTGAGCAATTTCATGCAACAACACCTGGGTGACTTCCGCCGTAGTGGCCTTCTGGGTGAGGTAGCGCGATACGGAGATGCTGTGTGTTCGGTGATCACACTGACCGAGGCGCGTGGTCGCGCGATCAAAGCGAAACGACCAGACCCCCTCAATCTGGTGGACCGCAAAAAGCCTCTCGGCCTCCTGCTCTACCCACGTCGCATCTGCCACGTCGACAGATTAGCGGGGGCCCGCGCTAGCAGTGGAACTTATCCCCAGGGAGTCCCCAAAACACAAAGTAGACAAATCGTTATAAACGCGTATACACTAAAGGTTTGCTTCCCTGACTTCTTGTGCGGCATATTGCGGTCGTCACGAGAGCCCCGAGTATAGCGGCGGGGTGAACTCTTTGTGCTGAGTTCCAGTGGTTGCTTCTGGTTCGGTTTGGTCACCCACGATGAGGCTCCGTCCGTGAGCCCTGGAGGTTAATACTCTTGGTTGTTGCTCGTTCTGCATCCACTTCTACTGCCAAGAACGGTCGAGTCGCCCAGCGGCTTTCGTTCGCCAAAATCAACGACACCCTTGAGGTCCCGGATCTGCTGGCTTTGCAGACCGAGAGCTTCGAGTGGCTTGTCGGCTCTCCTGTTTGGAAGAAACGAGTAGCTGAGGCCAAGGCCCAGGGACTACCCGTTGTTTCGGAGCGGAGCGGTCTCCAGGAAATCTTCGAGGAGATCTCCCCCATTGAGGACTCCTCCGAGACGATGCAGCTGTCGTTCCAGAATCCCTACCTTGAGGACGAGAAGTACTCCATCGACGAATGTAAAGAGCGCGGCAAGACCTACGCCGCTCCGCTCTATGTCGAAGCCGAGTTCATGAACCACCAGACCGGTGAGATCAAGACCCAGACCGTCTTTATGGGTGACTTCCCCCTGATGACCGAAAAGGGAACCTTCATCATCAACGGAACCGAGCGCGTCGTCGTCTCCCAGTTGGTGCGAAGCCCCGGTGTCTACTTTGAGACGTCGCTCGACAAGCTCAGCGATAAAGAAATCCACTCGGTTCGGGTGATCCCGAGCCGTGGAGCATGGCTCGAGTTCGAGGTCGACAAGCGCGACCAGGTCGGCGTGCGTATTGACCGCAAGCGTAAGCAGTCCGTCACCGTCTTCCTGAAGGCACTCGGTCTGACCACGGAAGAAATCGCGAAGCACTTTGCCGGCTTCTCCTCTATTGAGGAAGCCCTCGAGAAGGACACGATCCTCACCAAAGAGGAAGCCCTCAAGGACATCTACCGCAAGTTGCGTCCCGGCGAGCAGGTTGCTGCCGAGGCTGCGCGCTTGCTGCTGGACAACTTCTACTTCAACTCCAAGCGGTACGACCTCGCCAAGGTGGGTCGATACAAGATCAACCGCAAGCTCGGCATTGAGCTTCCGATGGGCACCACGGTTCTCACCATCGAGGACATCATCGCCACCATCAAGTACCTGGTGGCGCTGCACGATGGTCGCACCCACATCGAGGGTTCTCGCGCGGGCAAGAAGGTTGACATTCGTCTGGATGTCGATGACATTGACCACTTCGGTAACCGTCGTATCCGCGCCGTGGGTGAGCTCATCCAGAACCAGGTCCGCACCGGGCTCTCCCGTATGGAGCGCGTGGTTCGTGAGCGCATGACGACTCAGGACATCGAGGCCATCACGCCGCAGACACTGATTAACGTCCGTCCCGTGGTCGCGGCCATCAAGGAGTTCTTTGGCACCAGCCAGCTCTCCCAGTTCATGGACCAAAACAACCCCCTGTCGGGTCTGACCCACAAGCGTCGCCTCTCGGCACTCGGACCCGGTGGTCTGAGCCGTGAGCGTGCTGGTGTTGAGGTTCGTGACGTTCACCCCTCGCACTACGGCCGGATGTGCCCGATCGAGACCCCGGAAGGCCCGAACATTGGTCTGATTGGTTCGCTTGCCTCGTTCGCGCGGATCAATGCGTTTGGATTCATCGAGACCCCCTACCGCCGTGTGGTCAAGGGCAAGGTGTCGAAAAACATTGACTACCTGACGGCGAGCGACGAGGACGAGTTCGTTGTTGCTCAGGCAGGTACCCCGCTGAACGCCGATGGCACCTTCGCTGAAGCTAAGGTCCTCGTCCGTAAGAAGGGTGGAGAGGTGGAGCTGGTCTCCCCCGACCTGGTCGACTATGTTGACGTGTCGCCGCGCCAGATGGTGTCTGTCGCGACGTCGCTGATTCCGTTCCTCGAGCACGACGATGCAAACCGCGCACTCATGGGTGCCAACATGCAGCGTCAAGCAGTGCCCCTGATTCGTTCCGATTCCCCCATTGTGGGGACCGGTATGGAGTCCTTCGCCGCGGTTGACGCGGGCGACGTGCTGATTGCGGAAGCCCCCGGTGTCGTCACCGAGGTCTGCGCCGACTTTGCCGTCGTGAAGCAGGACAAGGGTGGAACGAAGACCTACCACCTGCGGAAGTTTGACCGCTCTAACCAGGGCACCAACTACAACCACCAGGTCCGCGTGAGTGTGGGCGACAAAGTGACTGAGGGCTCCGTCATCGCGGATGGCCCGGCCACCGAACAGGGTGAGTTGGCTTTGGGTAAGAACCTCCTCGTGGCATTCATGTCATGGGAGGGTTACAACTTCGAAGACGCGATCATCCTCTCCCAGAACCTGGTGAAGGACGACACTCTCTCCTCGATTCACATCGAGGAGTATGAGGTGGACGCCCGTGACACCAAGCTCGGTAAAGAAGAGATCACCCGCGATCTGCCAAACGTTGGCCCCGAGTTGCTGGCCAACTTGGACGAGCGCGGCATCATCCGCATCGGTGCCGAGGTTCGCCCCGGTGACATCCTGGTCGGAAAAGTTACCCCCAAGGGTGAAACAGAGCTCAGTGCTGAAGAGCGTCTGCTCCGTGCGATTTTCAACGAGAAGTCTCGCGAGGTTCGCGACACCTCTCTGAAGGTCCCACACGGCGAGCAGGGAACCATCATCGGTGTCAAGGTATTTGACGCTGTCGATGGTGATGACGAGCTCGGGTCTGGTGTGAACCAGCGCGTGGTTGTCTACATCGCTCAGAAGCGCAAAATCTCTGAGGGAGACAAGCTCGCTGGTCGTCACGGAAACAAGGGTGTTATCGCGAAGATTCTCCCTGTTGAGGACATGCCATTCCTGGAGGATGGAACTCCTGTCGACATCATCTTGAACCCCCTCGGTGTTCCCGGACGAATGAACTTCGGTCAGGTCTTGGAAATCCACTTGGGCTGGGCTGCCAAGCAGGGTTGGAAGATTCCGGGTGACCCCGCCTGGGCTAAGCGCCTCGCCGCGATGGCGAAGGAGGCTGCGCCAGGAACCAAGGTCGCAACACCGGTGTTCGATGGTGCCAGTGAGGAAGAAATCGCTGGGCTTCTCGATCACACCCTGGTGACCCGCGATGGCACTCGTCTAGTGGACTCCACCGGTAAGGCCCGTCTCTTTGATGGCCGCTCCGGTGAGCCCTACCCGATGCCCATCTCCGTGGGATACATGTACATCCTGAAGCTCCACCACCTCATCGACGACAAGATTCACGCTCGTTCGACGGGACCGTACTCCATGATCACCCAGCAGCCGCTCGGTGGTAAGGCTCAGTTCGGTGGACAGCGCTTTGGTGAGATGGAGGTGTGGGCACTCGAGGCCTACGGTGCTTCCTATGCACTCCAGGAGCTCCTGACCATCAAGTCGGATGACATTCTCGGTCGTGTGAAGGTCTATGAGGCCATCGTCAAGGGTGAGAACATCCAGGAGCCCGGCATTCCGGAGAGCTTCAAGGTTCTGATGAAAGAGATGCAGTCTCTGTGTCTCAACGTCGAGGTCCTCTCGGCAGACGGCCAAGCTGTCTCGCTCAAGGATTCTGATGACGAGCTCTACCGCGCAGCGGAAGAACTCGGAATCAACATCTCGACTCGCTTCGAGTCTTCGTCCGTGGACGAAATCTAAGAATTCAGTCGTCTAGATAACTACGAGAGAGATTAATCGTGCTGGAAGCAACAACATTTGAAGCCCTGCGTATTGGCCTTGCCACCTCAGAGAACATCCGTGGCTGGTCCTACGGTGAGGTGAAGAAGCCCGAAACCATCAACTACCGCACCCTGAAGCCGGAGAAGGATGGTCTCTTCGGAGAGCAAATCTTCGGCCCCAGTCGTGACTGGGAGTGTGCGTGTGGCAAGTACAAGCGCGTCCGCTTTAAGGGAATCGTCTGTGAGCGCTGTGGCGTCGAGGTCACCAAGTCCTCGGTTCGTCGTGAGCGCATGGGCCACATTGAACTGGCCGCTCCTGTCACCCACATCTGGTACTTCAAGGGCGTCCCGAGCCGTTTGGGCTACCTGCTGGACATGGCACCAAAAGACCTCGAGAAAGTCATCTACTTCGCCGCCTACATGATCATCAACGTGGACGTCGATGCGCGTCACCGCGAGCTCCCCGAGTTGGAGAAAGAACTGCAACTCGAGATCAAGCAGCTCGAGAAGGAGCGCGACGCGCTTCTCGCCGACCGCATGAAGGAACTCGAGAAGGAGCTCGCTGCTCTTGAGGAGTCCGGTGCGAAAGCAGATCAGAAGCGCAAGACTGACGATGCCGGCAAGAAGGAGCTTGCGTCTATTCGCAAGAACTTCGACGACGACATTGCTCACCTGGAGCGCGTCTGGGAAGACTTCCGCTCGTTGAAGGTGGGCGACCTCCGTGCTGAGGACGCTGTCTTCCAGGATGTGCAGGACCGCTACGGCATGTTCTTCGAAGCCCACATGGGTGCCGAAGCAATTCGCCGCCGTCTCGAAGACTTCGACCTCGCGGGTGAGGCTGAGAAGCTCCGTGACGAAATCAAGAACGGTAAAGGCCAGCGCAAGATCCGTGCGATCAAGCGTCTCAAGGTCGTCAGCGCCTTCTTGACCACCGGTGCCTCTCCGGCATCGATGGTGCTCGAGGTTGTGCCCGTTATTCCGCCGGAGCTCCGCCCCATGGTGCAGCTTGATGGTGGACGTTTCGCGACCTCTGACCTCAACGACCTCTACCGTCGCGTTATTAACCGCAACAACCGTCTGCGTCGCCTCTTGGACCTCGGTGCTCCCGAGATCATCGTGAACAACGAAAAGCGCATGCTTCAGGAAGCTGTGGATGCACTCTTCGACAATGGTCGCCGTGGTCGTCCGGTCACCGGAACGGGTAACCGTGCACTGAAGAGCCTCTCCGACATGCTGAAGGGTAAGCAGGGTCGATTTCGTCAGAACCTGCTCGGTAAGCGCGTGGACTACTCCGGTCGTTCCGTCATCGTGGTGGGTCCCCAGCTGAAGCTCCACCAGTGTGGTCTTCCTAAGCTGATGGCCCTCGAGCTCTTCAAGCCTTTCGTTATTAAGCGTCTGATGGACCTTGGTCACTCGAGCAACATCAAGAACGCCAAGCGCATGGTGGAGCGTTCACGCCCCGAGGTGTGGGACGTTCTGGAAGAAATCATTCGGGAGCGCCCGGTTCTCCTAAACCGCGCACCTACCCTGCACCGTTTGGGTATCCAAGCGTTTGAGCCTCAGCTCGTGGAGGGTAAAGCAATTCAGCTGCACCCTCTCGTCTGTGCCGCATTCAATGCTGACTTTGATGGTGACCAGATGGCTGTTCACCTTCCGCTGTCGGTGGAGGCTCAGGCCGAGGCTCGCATTCTAATGCTCGCCTCGAACAACATTCTGAAGCCCTCCGATGGCCGTCCCGTGACTGTTCCTACCCAGGACATGATCATTGGTCTGCACCACTTGACCACCCTGAAAGAGGGCGTCGAGGGTGAGGGTCGCGCCTTTAGCTCGGTCTCGGAAGCCATCATGGCGATGGACCAGCACTCGCTGGACCTCAACGCCAAGATCAAGATTCGTATCGAGAACTTGCACATGAGCGATGCCCCTGAGGGCTTCGTTCAGGGTGGCACCGCGATCCACGAAACCACACTGGGTCGCGCACTGTTCAACGAGTTGCTTCCCGCTGACTACCCCTGGGTAGAGGCAGTTGCCGACAAGGGACTCATCTCTTCCTTGGTCAACGACCTCGCGGAGCGCTATCCCAAGGTTGCTGTTGCGGAGACCCTTGACCGCGTCAAGGATGCCGGTTTTTACTGGGCTACCCGATCCGGTGTGACTGTGGCTCTCTCGGATGTGCTGACGCCGAAGGGCAAGAAGCAGATTATCGAGAAGTACGAGAAGTTGGCCGCAAAAATCCAGTCCCAGTACGACAAGGGTCTGATTTCTGACGTCGAGCGTCGTCGCGAATTGGTGGAGGTCTGGAGTGCCGCCACCAAAGAGGTCAACGACGAGATGCGGGCAAGCTTCCCCGAAGACAACACCATCAACCGCATGGTCACCTCCGGTGCACGTGGTAACTGGTTGCAGGTCGGAAACATCGCCGGTATGCGCGGGTTGGTCTCCAACCCCCGCGGTGAAGTTATCGCCCGCCCGATTATCTCCAGCTACCGCGAGGGTCTTTCTGTTGCGGAGTACTTCATCGCGACCCACGGTGCGAGAAAGGGTCTGGCCGACACGGCTCTGCGTACAGCAGACTCCGGGTACCTGACTCGTCGTCTCGTGGATGTGTCGCAGGATGTCATCATTCGCGAAGACGACTGTGGCACGACCAAGGGAATCAGCTTCCCCATTGCCGCGGAGAATTCTGCGGGCGAATGGGTTCGCGCTGAGAACGTGGAGAACGAGGTGTTCGCCCGTAACCTGGCTGCCGACGCTGTCAACGAGAAGGGCACTGTTATTGCGTCCGCGGGTGCTGACGTGGGTGACGTGCTGATCAACGAACTGGTCGCCGGAGGGGTGCGCGAAATTCTGGTGCGCTCCGTCTTGGCCTGTGAATCGCTGGTCGGTGTGTGTGCCGCGTGTTACGGCCGCTCGCTCGCCTCTGGTATCGCTGTCAGCTTGGGTGAAGCCGTTGGCATCATTGCTGCTCAGTCCATTGGAGAGCCGGGAACCCAGCTCACCATGCGTACCTTCCACACGGGTGGTTCGGCATCAGCTGATGACATCACCCAGGGTCTGCCTCGCGTAACGGAACTCTTCGAGGCTCGCACGCCGAAGGGGTCCAGCCCAATTTGTGAGGCAAACGGACGCGTCTCCATCGAGGAGACCGACACCCAGTACAAGGTCACGCTGACACCCGACAACGGTGATGAGCCGGTGACCCACACGGTGTCAAAGCGTATGACTCTGCTGGTGGAGGACGGCCAAAGCGTTGAGCTGGGTCAGCAAATCCACGAGGGTCTTCTCGATCCGAAGGATGTTCTCCGCGTCAAGGGTGTTCGCGCTGTTCAGCAGCACCTCGTCGATGGCGTGCAGGGAGTGTACGGCTCACAGGGTGTGCCGATTCACGACAAGCACATTGAGGTCATCGTCCGCCAGATGATGCGTAAGGTCACCGTGGTGGACCACGCGGAAACCAACCTGCTCCCCGGTGAGCTCGTGGACCGCAGCCGTTACAACACCATCAACCGTGCGGCACTGGCGGAGGGCAAGAAGACCGCATCGGCTCGTCAGGAAGTCATGGGTATCACCAAGGCCTCCCTGGCAACCGAGTCGTGGCTCTCCGCGGCCTCCTTCCAGGAGACCACACGAGTGCTCACCGAAGCTGCCATGCAGGGCAAGAGTGATCCGTTGGTCGGACTCAAAGAGAACGTCATCATCGGAAAGCTCATCCCCGCCGGTACTGGTTTGCAGACCTACCGCGACGTCACCGTCGAGCCCACCGAAGAAGCTCGTGCCGAGCACTATCCGGCACGTCTCTTCGCCGATGACCAAGGGTTTGGCCAGGCAGATGATCTGTCCTTCGTGGACTTTGACACCTTTGCCTCTGATGACGCGGGAACCACCGAAGGTGGTTACAAGTAAGTCAGAAGACAGTGCGAAAGGGGTCGGCATTGCCGGCCCTTTTTGCCTTTCTGTGGAGAAAATCTGATACTCGACGTCAGCCATCCTTAGTGTTGCCAAATGGCCGAAGTGTGGATGGCGCTGCTCACCGGAGTTGTGGGGTTGCGGCTCGCAGTCATTGATCTCGCCGAGCATCGGTTGCCCAACCGGTGGACGATTCCGCTGTTTTTCTCCCTGGTCGTGGTAGCAGTCGCTTTCGGGGATGGGGATTCGTTCCGTCACGCGGCACTCGGGTCGGTGGTTACGGGGCTTGCGTTTTGGGGCCTTGCGGTGATGCCGGGGCGGCCCCTGGGAATGGGTGATGTGAAGCTGCAGTGTGGATTGGGGTGGATGCTCGGCTACGGCGGAGTGTCGTGGGCGATTATCGGAGCTGCGGGCTCTTTTGTGGTGGGGGGGCTTTCTGTTCTGCCGTCATTGTGGAGAAATAGCGACGCAAGGCGCGATCCGGTCCCTTTCGGTCCGTGGATGATGGTGTCCACCTGCCTCGTTGTGGTGGGGCAGAAAGTCTGAAAATCATTTGACCAGGCGTGAATTGGCCATTACGCTAGGGGTTTGTGTGTGCGATGGCACGCCCGTCACGACTGCCCTGAGAAGGGTCAAAGGACACGGGTCATCAACTCCACAAGGGTCCACGGGCGATCACGGTGGCAACACCGAAGAGCCAACCCCCACGGCATACCAAGTCACGTCGCAAGGCGACACTTGGTGCGATGTCGCTGGGTGGTGGGGAACGAATCACCATCCAGTACCAACCATCAATTCGCTGTCACCGTGCAGCACAAATAAGGAGCAAACTGTGCCAACGATTCAACAGTTGGTCCGTAAGGGACGCAAGCCCAAGGTCCAGAAGACCAAGGCGCCTGCCCTGAAGGCCAACCCACAACAGCGCGGCGTCTGCACGCGTGTTTACACCACGACCCCCAAGAAGCCGAACTCGGCTCTGCGCAAGGTAGCTCGTGTGAAGCTTTCTAACGGTACGGAAGTTACCGCCTACATTCCCGGTGAGGGCCACAACCTCCAGGAGCACTCCATGGTGCTCGTGCGTGGCGGTCGTGTGAAGGACCTCCCCGGCGTTCGCTACAAGATTGTTCGCGGCGCTCTGGACACCCAGGCCGTGAAGAACCGTAAGCAGGCTCGGAGCCTCTACGGAGCGAAGATGGAGAAGAAGTAATGCCCCGTAAAGGTCCCGCTGTCAAGCGCCCCGTTATTGCGGACCCCGTCTATGGGTCTCCCGTCGTTTCTCAACTGGTGAACAAGATTTTGGTCCAGGGCAAGAAGGGTCTCGCCGAGCGCATTGTGTACGGCGCTCTCGAAGGCGTCGCCACCAAGTCGGGCCAGGAGCCCGTCATTGTGTTGAAGAAAGCCCTCGACAACGTGCGTCCCACTCTTGAGGTGCGCTCGCGTCGCGTGGGTGGATCCACGTATCAGGTGCCCGTTGAGGTCAAGCCTCACCGCGCCAACACCCTTGCTCTTCGTTGGCTCTCCAGCTACGCCAAGAGTCGTCGTGAGAAGACGATGACTGAGCGTCTCATGAATGAAATCCTCGATGCTTCCAATGGCCTGGGTGCCGCGGTGAAGCGTCGCGAGGACACCCACAAGATGGCGGAAGCCAACAAGGCTTTCGCCCACTACCGCTGGTAGGACTGGGCTCACCCGCTCGCTCCACCACCAACACTCCGGAGGAATACTGTGGCACTTGACGTGCTGACTGACCTGAACAAGGTCCGCAACATTGGCATCATGGCTCACATCGATGCGGGAAAGACCACGACGACAGAGCGCATTCTGTTTTACACCGGAATTTCCCACAAAATTGGTGAGGTTCACGATGGTGCTGCTGTCATGGACTGGATGGCGCAGGAACAAGAGCGCGGCATCACCATTACCTCCGCAGCGACGACCTGTTTCTGGGACAACCACCAGATCAACATCATCGACACCCCCGGTCACGTGGACTTCACCGTCGAGGTGGAGCGCAGCCTCCGTGTTCTCGATGGTGCCGTTGCCGTGTTTGACGGTAAAGAGGGTGTGGAGCCTCAGTCCGAGACTGTCTGGCGTCAGGCCGACAAGTACAACGTTCCCCGGATTTGCTTCGTCAACAAGATGGACAAGCTCGGTGCAGATTTCTACTACACCGTCGACACCATCATCAAGCGTTTGGGTGCGAAGCCTCTCGTTATTCAGCTCCCCATCGGGTTCGAGTCGAGCTTCGTGGGCGTTGTTGACTTGATCGAGATGAAGGCACGCGTGTGGCCTGGTGACTCTAAGGGTGATGTCACCCTGGGTGCCTCCTACGAGACGCAGGACATTCCCGAGGACATGAAGGCCAAAGCTGAGGAATATCGTGCCCAGCTCATTGAGGGTGTTGCCGAGGCGAACGAGGAGCTTCTGGAGAAGTTCCTCAGTGGCGAAGAGCCCACCATCGATGAAATCAAGGCTGGTATTCGCCAGCTCACCATTGCCGGTGATGCTTACCCCGTTCTGTGTGGATCGTCGTTCAAGAACCGTGGGGTGCAGCCCATGCTCGACGCGGTTGTCGACTACCTGCCCTCTCCTTTGGATGTTCCCGCAGTGGAGGGTCACGATGTTCGTGATCTCGAGAAGATTGTTGCTCGTAAGCCCTCATCGGACGAGCCCTTCTCTGCTCTCGCCTTCAAGGTCGCAGTTCACCCGTTCTTTGGTCGTCTTACCTATGTCCGCGTGTACTCAGGATCTATCGAGTCCGGTGCCGCTGTGGTGAACTCCACCAAGGACAAGAAGGAGCGCATCGGAAAGATTTTCCAGATGCACGCCAACAAGGAAAACCCGGTTGAGCGTGTGACCGCAGGTCACATCTACGCGGTGATTGGTTTGAAGGACACCACCACGGGTGACACCCTGTGTGATCCGGCCCAGCCCGTCGTTCTGGAGTCAATGAGCTTCCCCGAGCCGGTCATCGAGGTCGCTATTGAGCCCAAGACCAAGGCTGACCAGGAGAAGCTGTCTCTCGCAATCCAGAAGCTTGCCGAGGAGGACCCCACATTCCGCACCGAGCAGGTGCAGGAGACCGGTCAGACCGTCATCAAGGGTATGGGTGAGCTTCACCTCGACATCCTTGTTGACCGCATGAAGCGTGAGTTCAACGTGGAAGCCAACGTGGGTAAGCCCCAGGTTGCCTACCGCGAGACCATCCGCAAGCTCGTCGAGAAGGTCGACTACACCCACAAGAAGCAGACCGGTGGTTCTGGTCAGTTCGCAAAGGTTCAGATCAACCTGGAGCCCATCGAAATCACGGGCGAGACCATGTACGAGTTTGATAACAAGGTCACTGGTGGGCGTATTCCTCGCGAATACATTCCTTCCGTGGATGCTGGAATTCAGGACGCCATGCAGGTCGGTGTTCTGGCGGGCTACCCAACTGTGGGTGTCAAAGCGACACTTCTGGATGGGCAGTTCCACGACGTCGACTCATCTGAGATGGCGTTCAAAATTGCTGGATCGATGGTCTTCAAGGAGGCCGCGAGAAAAGCAAGTCCTGTTCTGCTCGAGCCACTGATGGCCGTCGAGGTGCGTACCCCTGAGGAATACATGGGAGACGTCATCGGTGACCTGAACTCGAGGCGTGGGCAGATTCAGAGCATGGAGGATGCGACCGGCGTTAAAGTTGTTCGCGCTCTCGTGCCGCTCTCGGAAATGTTCGGATACGTGGGTGACCTGAGGTCGAAGACCTCTGGTCGCGCGGTGTACTCGATGACGTTCGAGACATATGCTGAAGTCCCGAAGGCTGTGGCCGACGAGATTATTCAGAAGGGCAAGGGCGACTAAGCCCGAAGAATAGGCTCGTGTGGCCTACGAAACAAACAAGACAAGTACCCAACCTCTGAGCCCACAAAGTTCAGAGCAACAGTCCCGAGGAGGACCATAGTGGCTAAGGCCAAGTTCGAGCGGACCAAACCGCACGTCAACATCGGTACGATCGGTCACGTCGACCACGGCAAGACCACTCTTACCGCTGCTATTTCTAAGGTGCTCGCAGACCGTCACCCGTCAGCTGTCAACGTGATGCGCGACTTCGCGTCCATTGACTCTGCTCCGGAAGAGCGTCAGCGCGGTATCACCATCAACATCTCCCACGTGGAGTATGAGACCGAGAAGCGCCACTATGCACACGTAGACGCCCCCGGTCACGCCGACTACATCAAGAACATGATCACCGGTGCCGCTCAGATGGACGGCGCAATCCTCGTGGTTGCCGCTACTGACGGTCCGATGGCTCAGACCCGTGAGCACGTTCTGCTCGCCAAGCAGGTGGGTGTTCCTTACCTGCTCGTCGCGCTCAACAAGTCCGACATGGTCGATGACGCAGAAATCCTCGAGCTCGTCGAGGTTGAGGTTCGTGAGCTGCTCTCCAGCCAGGGCTTCGACGGAGACAACGCTCCCGTGATCCAGGTCTCCGGTCTGAAGGCTCTCGAAGGAGACGCAGCCTGGGGCGACAAGATCATGGAGCTCATGGACGCCGTGGACGCTAACGTCCCCGACCCCGTGCGCGACAAGGACAAGCCGTTCCTCATGCCTATTGAGGACGTCTTCACCATCACNGGTCGTGGAACCGTGGTGACCGGCCGTGCCGAGCGTGGCACCCTGGGCATCAACTCCGACGTGGAAATCGTGGGTATTCGTCCCACGCAGAAGACCACCGTCACCGGTATTGAGATGTTCCACAAGCAGCTCGACGAGGCATGGGCCGGCGAGAACTGTGGTCTGCTTCTCCGCGGTACCAAGCGCGAAGACGTAGAGCGTGGACAGGTTGTGGTTGCGCCGGGTTCTGTAACCCCGCACACCGAGTTCGAAGGAACTGCCTACATCCTCAGCAAGGACGAGGGTGGACGTCACAACCCGTTCTACACGAACTACCGTCCCCAGTTCTACATCCGCACCACTGACGTCACCGGCGTCATCTCTCTGCCTGATGGCACCGAGATGGTCATGCCTGGTGACACCACTGACATGAAGGTGGAGCTGATTCAGCCCATCGCCATGGAAGAGGGACAGAGCTTCGCTATCCGTGAGGGTGGCCGCACTGTGGGTGCTGGAACGGTGACCAAGATCATCAAGTAGTTCCCTTGCACGTGAGGGCCCGGAGGAAACTCCGGGCCCTTCGTCATTTAACCGACACTGCATGTTGCATTATTGCTACATAGCATTTATGCTATTTCTCGTGAGTAGACCCTCCAGAGAAGACTCTGCACCGGTTATCAATCGGATTGAGCAGGCCCGGGATGCGAGAGGCCTTTCTCGCGGGGAGCTCGCTGATCTGGTGGGGGTCCACTACCAAACGATGGGCTATCTCGAGCGCGGTGAATACAACCCGAGTCTCGAATTGGCTCTCAAAATTGCGCGAGCTCTAGGAGTTCCCTTAGAGGAAATCTTTTGGCTCGATGACGCGGTGAAATCTTCCACCGAGGAGACTGAGAAGGCAGGAGAACGTTCATGAACCGCAAAGTATCGCTCAGCGCCATCAACGAGTGGCTGTGGCAGACAACGAACAGCCGTGAGGTCATGAAGGACCTCTCTGACACGAGATGGGACTGGCTCCGCACACCCCGAGGTTTGACGGCGGTCATTGCTGTGTCCTTTTTCGTCCTTTTTGTTGCTCCAGTCATTGTGTGGTTTGTGGACGATGGGATTGGCATCATCCCTCTGGTGATGGTCGCTGGAGTTTTTGCGGTGTGGTTCCTCCTGCGCCGGGCAGTTCGGTTAGTTGCCGATGCTCCCGATGATGCATTGGATGAGCGCCTGGTCGCCATCCGCAATCGGATTTATCTGAGCGCCTTTCGAGCTCTGGCGACCGTCCTCAGTTTCATGGGAATGGCCCTGCTCATCTGGGCTTTCCAAGCGGATGACAGCGGTGTCATGACGATGACGCTGAGCCTGACGTGGCCACAAACCAACGCGGTGGTGTGGTTCCTCTATGGTCAGATTCTCCTGTGGCCCTCTCTCGCGCTTGCCATCGCTCTTCGTCAACGAAAGGTTCGACTGTGACTTCCAACGCCCTCACCCAGAGAGACCTGCTTCCTGACGTCCTGAGAGGTTTTGCTCTACTCGGGATTGTGTTGGTCAATCTTTCCTATTTTTCCCATCACTCCAGTGACGGGATTAGGGGAGCTGACGTCGTGGGCTTTGGCAACTCTCTTGCCACTGTGGTGATGATTACCCTGTTCCAGGGGAAGTTCTACCTGCTGTTCTCCTTCCTGTTTGGCTACAGCTCGTATTACGTCACTAGGGGAGAGAAATCCGGTGGTCCGCGCTTCGCGCTGCGCTCCGTGATTCTCATCGTTCTTGGTATGTTTCACTTCACTCTGCTGTGGCACGGGGACATCCTCTTCCTCTATGGCGTCTTTGGATTGATCTTGTTGGCCTTTATGTTCCGCACAGAGCGGACGATCAGGGTGTGGAGCTGGGTGCTGTGGGGGTTTTCCACCTTCGTGCTCGTATCGCTTTCTGTCCTGACCTGGTTGGCAGAAGTCACCGGAGTGGAGCTTGAGGGCTTCGCCAACGGACTCGATCGAGTAATGCTTGGGGGTACCTTCGTCGAGGCGATCGAGCCGCGACTGGAATTGTGGGTTTTGGGCGCCTCTGGCGGAGTGTTGTTGCAAGGCGGTCTGGTGTTTGCAGCGTTCCTGGTGGGTGTGCTCGCGGCCCGTAAGCGCCTACTGGGAGCCAATTCCTTGGGACTTCGTACCCGGAGCATGATGCGCTGGGGCTTTGGCGTGGGGCTGCCGACGCAGTTCCTCGCGGCGATGCTCTACGTGTCGAATGAGGTCTCCACTGGCACATCAGAAGCCGTGTATCTCGGGTCGCTCACCCTGGGCTTCATGACTGCTCCGTTACTGAGCATGGGATACCTCGGGGCCATAGCTGTTTTGGTTGAGCGCAAACCTGCGTTGGTGCGTTGGATGAGCTATCCGGGACGAACTTCTCTGACCAACTACCTCCTGCAATCTGTGTTCCTCAGCATGATTTTTGGAGCCTGGGGGCTCGGTCTTTTCCAGGCTGTGGACTACTGGGTTGCGCTCCTGATTGGTGTTGCCATTTACCTTGTTTTGGCGGGACTGAGTGGCCTGTGGCTGGGCAAGTTCTCGCAAGGCCCCATGGAAAAATTCATGGGACTGCTGACGAGAAGAAGGCGTGGAGGCCCAGATGGGGCGTGACGATCCGATTGGTAAGAAAGGTTAGGGCACCGTGGCGGATTCCTTAGTCGAGCAGCTGGGGTTGCTCGGGGTGCTTATTGCCGGCGCGCTTCCGTGGTTGGAAGCCGTCGTCGTCATCCCGGTAGGCATCCTGTTGGGGCTACCTGTGGTGTGGACTGTGGTTTTCGCTCTGGTGGGAAATGTGGCGACAATAGTCTTGTTCGCGGCGGGGAGTGAGCGGATCGTCTCCGCGATGGCCAGAAGGCGTGAAAAGCGGGGAAAACCGCGCCAAGACGATAGCCGCACCGCCAGAGCCAAGCGCATTTTTGTGCGGTACGGGGACGTGGGGATGGCTGTCGTGGGGCCGATACTCATTGGTACCCAGCTCGCGGCAGCTATTGCCGTTTCTTTGGGTGTGAGTGTGTGGCGCGCGAGCGTGGTGCAATCTCTCGGGGCCGTGGCGTGGGGCGCAGTTGCGGCCTACGTGACTTTTTCCCTACTCCCCACATAGCGGATACGGTGAGGTGTGTTGACCCTCCGAAGCGGATGAGTGTTCGAGGTTGTGAAGGCGTCCGTCGCCCCGTAAAATTTCCGACACGCCCGGGTTGCGGGAAATACCGGGGTGTGGCATAGTTTGTGAGGTTCAGTACGCGCTCTTTCGAGAGTGCTCACTGCCAGGTAGTGCATAGGGTCGCGAATCGCGAGTAAACCTAGGCCGCAGGTAGCAGAACCAAACGTCATCGACGAATCCCGTTCTCGGGTTTAGGCCCGAGAGTGCTGGATACTGCCGCCTGGCGCGTCGAGCTGTGTTGATAGAAGAACAGTGGTGTGTGCCCTAGGGAGATAAATCCCTGGGACCTGAAGTGCATGGCGAGAGTTGTGCGAATGAGAGAGAGAAAATCATGGCGGGACAGAAAATCCGCATTCGACTGAAGTCGTATGACCACGCCGGTCTTGACGTTTCAGCCCGAAAGATTGTTGACACGGTAACCCGTGCCGGTGCGACCGTTGTTGGTCCTGTTCCGCTTCCTACGGAAAAGAACGTGATCCCCGTGATTCGCTCCCCCCACAAGTACAAGGATTCGCGCGAGCACTTTGAGAAGCGCACCCATAAGCGTCTTATCGACATCATTGACCCCACGCCCAAGGCTGTGGATTCCTTGATGCGCTTGGACTTGCCCGCTGACGTCAACATCGAGATCAAGCTTTAAGGAACGACCATGTCAACTGTCACAGCTACTAGAGGAGTACTCGGCACCAAGCTGGGTATGACTCAGGTGTGGGACGNGAACAACCAGATGATTCCGGTAACCGTTGTTGCGGTTGCCCCGAATGTGGTTACTCAAATCCGNACCGTGGAAAAAGATGGCTACGAAGCCATTCAGATTGCCAGTGGTCACATCGACCCCCGCAAGGTCACCGCACCCCTCAAGGGTCACTTTGAGAAGGCCGGCGTCACGCCTCGCCGTCACGTGACCGAGATTCGCACCAACGACGCGGCCAACTATGAAGTTGGCCAAGAACTGACCGCCGAGGTTTTCGAAGCCGGTCAGATTGTCGACGTGGTCGGAACGAGCAAGGGTAAAGGTTTTGCCGGTGTCATGAAGCGCCACAACTTCAAGGGTGTTTCTGCGTCACACGGTGCTCACCGTAACCACCGCAAGCCCGGCTCCATTGGTGCCTCGTCAACGCCCTCGCGCGTGTTCAAGGGAATGCGGATGGCCGGACGTATGGGTGGAGAGCGCGTCACCGTGATGAGCCTCACCATCCACTCGGTGGATGCTGAGCGCGGCTTCCTCCTGGTCAAAGGTGCCATCCCCGGCGCCAAGGGCCGTCTGGTTTTCGTTCGTAACGCCAGGAAGGGTGTCTAATCATGGCTGCAGTTGACGTCCTGGACCAGACCGGCAAGAAGTCTGGCTCCATCGATCTTCCCGCTGACCTCTTTGATGTGGTGACCAACGTCCCCCTCATGCACCAGGTTGTTGTGGCGCAGCTTGCTGCCGCCCGCCAGGGAACTCACAAGACCAAGGGTCGCGGTGAGGTGTCCGGTGCTGGTCGCAAGCCGTTCAAACAGAAGGGAACCGGTCGTGCCCGTCAGGGTTCGATCCGTGCCCCTCAGCACCGCGGTGGTGGAATTGTCCACGGACCCGTGCCACGCGATTACTCGCAGCGCACCCCCAAGAAGATGGTCCAGAAGGCTCTGCTTTCTGCCCTGTCTGACCGCGCTCGTGCCGACCGTATCCACGTCGTGAAGGGTTTGGGGACCGACAAGGCTCCCTCGACCAAGATTGCTGCCAAGCTCATCGCTCAGACCGCTCCCGGTGTGAACGTGCTGGTGGTTATCGGTCGTGAGGACTTAAACGGTCAGAAGAGTGTGCGGAACCTGCCCGGTATCCACGCTGTTCACCCCGACCAGCTCAACGCCTACGACGTCTTGAACTCCGACGACATCATCTTCACCGCTGACGCGCTGGAAGCCTTTGTCGCCTCGAAGACTGACAAGGGAGACAAGTAATGACCATTCACACCGTTGCCTGGAACAAAGACCCCAGAGACGTCGTCTTCCGCCCCGTTGTGAGCGAGAAGAGCTACACCCTGATTGACCAGGGTAAGTACACCTTTGAGGTTGACCCTCGCGCGACCAAGACCGAGATCAAGCTCGCCATCGAGAAAATCTTCAATGTCAAGGTTTCCGGCGTCAACACGCTCAACAAGACCGGCAAGACCCGCCGCACCAAGTTTGGAACAGGGAAGCGCAAAGACACCAAGCGTGCGATTGTGACCCTGTCGTCCGGTTCGATCGACATCTTCACGGCTGTCGGATAGGTAAGGGACAGACATGGCTATTCGCAAATACAAGCCCACGACCCCAGGTCGTCGTGGCTCCTCCGTTGCCGATTTCCAAGAAATCACCCGGAGCACCCCCGAGAAGTCGCTTCTCAAGCCCCTGCCGAAGACCGGTGGGCGTAACAACGCTGGCCGCATCACCACCCGCCACATCGGTGGTGGCCACAAGCGCCAGTACCGCATGATCGACTTCCGTCGTAACGACAAGGATGGCGTGAACGCCAAGGTCGCTCACATCGAGTACGACCCCAACCGCACCGCTCGTATTGCTCTGCTCCACTTTGTGGATGGAACCAAGCGCTACATCTTGGCTCCCAACAAGCTCCGTCAGGGTGACATTGTCGAGTCGGGTCCCGGTGCTGACATCAAGCCCGGTAACAACCTGCCCTTGCGCAACATCCCCGTAGGAACCGTGGTGCACGCCATTGAGCTTCGCCCCGGCGGAGGAGCCAAGATGGCTCGCTCTGCAGGAGCAGCCGTTCGTCTCGTCGCCAAGGATGGCCCGAACGCCCAGCTGCGTTTGCCCTCCGGTGAGATCCGCAACGTCGACGCGCGCTGTCGCGCGACCGTCGGCGAGGTCGGTAACGCCGAGCAGAGCAACATCAACTGGGGTAAGGCCGGCCGTATGCGCTGGAAGGGTGTTCGCCCCACTGTCCGTGGTGTCGCCATGAACCCGGTGGACCACCCCCACGGTGGTGGTGAGGGTAAGACCTCTGGTGGTCGCCACCCCGTCAGCCCCTGGGGTCAGGCCGAAGGCCGTACTCGGTCCCGCAAGAAGGCCAGCAACTCTCAGATTGTCCGTCGTCGCACCGCCAGCAAGAAGCGTTAGTAGGAGATAGAAGATGCCTCGTAGTCTGAAAAAGGGACCCTTCGTGGATGACCACCTCCTGCAAAAGGTTGTGCGTCAAAACGAAGCGAGCTCCAAGAACGTCATCAAGACCTGGTCACGTCGCTCCATGATCGTGCCCGCGATGCTCGGACACACCATCGCCGTGCACGACGGCCGTAAGCACATCCCCGTATTCGTGACGGAAACCATGGTGGGACACAAGCTCGGCGAGTTTGCCCCCACCCGCACCTTCCGTGGTCACGAAAAGGACGACAAGAAAGGCCGTCGCCGCTGAGCGGCGATGTGAAGAGGTAGAGACATGGTTGAGTCCATTGCGAAGGTCCGCAACATTCGCGTGACCCCTCAGAAGGCCCGCCGCATCGTGGACCTGGTTCGTGGCATGCAAGCAGAGAAGGCGCTAGCAGCGCTCAAGTTTGCCCCGCAGTCTGCCAGTGAGCCAATCGCCAAGCTTGTTGCATCCGCCATGGCTAACGCCAAGGTGACCGCTGACAAAGAGGGCGTGTTCCTGGATGACCAGGACCTTTTCATTGCTCGAGCTTTCGTGGACGAGGGAATCACCCTGAAACGGTTCCGTCCTCGTGCTCAGGGCCGGGCATACCGCATTAACAAGCGCACCAGCCACATCACTGTTGTGCTGGCAACGCCCGACGAGGCTTCGGTTAACCCGAAGCGCGAGACACAGAAGGCTGGGAAGTAAGCATGGGTCAGAAAGTTCATCCTTTCGGGTTCCGTCTGGGAATCACGACGGACCACGTGTCCCGTTGGTTCTCTGACTCGACCAAGAAAGGTCAGCGTTACTCCGACTTTGTTGCCGAGGACGTGCGCATCCGTGAGTTCCTGAAGAAGGAGCTCGACCGCGCAGGGATCGCTCGCATCGAAATCGAGCGCACCCGTGACCGTGTTCGCGTGGACATCCACTCGGCACGACCCGGCATTGTGATTGGCCGTCGTGGCGCGGAAGCCGAGCGTATTCGCGCGGACCTCGAAAAGATGACCGACAAGCAGATCCAGCTCAACATTCTGGAGGTCAAGAACCCCGAGAGTGAAGCGCAGTTGGTTGCCCAGGGAATTGCCGAGCAGCTCTCCGGTCGTGTGGCTTTCCGTCGCGCGATGCGCAAGGGCCTCCAGGGCGCACAGCGCGCTGGCGTCAAAGGTATTCGTATCCAGGTCTCCGGTCGTCTCGGTGGTGCAGAAATGAGCCGCTCTGAGTTCTACCGTGAAGGACGTGTTCCTCTCCACACTTTGCGCGCCAACATCGACTACGGCTTCTACGAGGCTCGCACGACCTATGGGCGCATCGGTGTGAAGGTCTGGATTTACAAGGGTGACATCACCAACAAGGAACTGGCCCGCGAGCAAGCTGCTGCGCGTTCTCAGCGTCCTGACCGGGGTGCTCCTCGCCGTGGACCGGCTGGTGCTCCAGCCGCTGAGCCCGCAGCTGTCGCTGCAGGAGGTGCCGAGTAACCATGTTGATTCCTCGCAAAGTTAAGTTCCGTAAGCAGCACCACCCCAAGCGCGGTGGGCACGCTACCGGTGGCACCACGGTGTCCTTCGGTGATTACGGCATCCAGGCACTTACCAGCGCCTACGTCACGAACCGTCAGATCGAGTCTGCTCGTGTTGCGATGACCCGTCACATCAAACGTGGTGGGAAGGTCTGGATCAACATCTACCCCGACCGCCCCCTGACCAAGAAGCCTGCAGAAACTCGCATGGGTTCCGGTAAGGGTTCCCCCGAGTGGTGGGTGGCCAACGTGAAGCCAGGCCGCGTCCTCTTTGAGGTCGCCGGTGTGAGCGAAGAGCTGGCCCGCGAAGCAATGACCCGTGCGATCCACAAGCTCCCGCTGAAGGCTCGCATCATCAAGCGTGAGGAGGGCATGTAATGGCTGTGGGATCGAAAGACCTTGCACCGGTCGAGCTGGACACGTTTGAGGACGAGCGCCTGTTGGACGAGTTGCGTCGCGCCAAGGAAGAGCTGTTCAACTTGCGCTTCCAGGCAGCAACCGGCCAGCTAGACAGTCACGGACGCCTGCGCTCCATCAAGCGCGACATCGCCCGTATTTACACCGTGATCCGCGAGCGTGAGCTCGGAATTCGTGCCACCCCGGCTCCGATTGAGAAGCCCGCTAAGAAGTCGACCAAAAAGGCAGAGAAGGCCGAGACGCCCGACGCCACTGAGGAGAGTGCATAATGGCCGCCGAGTTGAAGAAGGGCCACGAGTCCGCCGAACACGATGTTCGCGACAAAGATGCCCGCGGATACCGCAAGAGTCGTCGTGGATACGTCACCAGCGACAAGATGGANAAGACCATCGTNGTCGAGGTGGAAGACCGNGTGAAGCACCCCCTGTACGGCAAGGTTGTGCGCCGATCCTCCAAGGTCAAGGCCCACGATGAGGCCAACACTGCAGGTATTGGTGACCTCGTCATCATTTCCGAAACTCGTCCGCTGTCCGCAACCAAGCGGTGGCGTTTAGTCGACATCGTTGAGAAGGCGAAGTAACCCATGATTCAGCAGGAATCCCGAGTCAAAGTTGCCGACAACACCGGTGCCAAGGAGATCTTGGCTATCCGCGTGCTCGGTGGATCCGGCCGTCGTTACGCGGGCATCGGAGACATCATTGTCGCCACGGTGAAAGACGCGATCCCCGGCGGTAACGTCAAAAAGGGTGAAGTAGTCAAAGCCGTGATCGTCCGCACCGTGAAGGAGACCCGTCGCAGCGACGGTTCCTACATCAAGTTCGATGAGAACGCGGCGGTCATCATCAAGAGCAAAGAGGGTGAACCTCGCGGAACCCGTATTTTCGGGCCCGTGGGTCGTGAACTGCGCGACAAGCGCTTCATGAAGATCATCTCCCTCGCCCCGGAGGTTATTTAGTCATGGCAAAGATCAAGAAGGGTGACCTCGTGGAGGTCATTGCAGGTGCGAAGCAGGATCGCGGCGGAGACCGCGGCAAGCAGGGGCGCGTGATTGAGGTCATCGCCGAGCGCAACCGCGTCATCGTGGAGGGCGTCAACTACGTCACCAAGCACGTGCGCGTGGGGCAGAGCCAGCGCGGTGGCAAGACCGGCGGCTTGGAAACTCACGAAGCCCCCATCCACATTTCGAATGTGGCAGTGGTGGACCCCAAGTCCAAGAAGCCCACCCGGGTTGGTTTCGAGTCGAAGACTGTGACCAAGAACGGTGTGAAGAAGCAGGTGCGCGTGCGCATCGCGAAGAAGTCAGGAGAAGAGCTCTAATGGCCGACGCAACAGCGCTTCGCGCAGCAGGACCCCGGTTGAAGAAGGAATACCGCGAGGTTATGGTTCCTGCTCTCACCGAAAAGTTTGGGTACAAGAACCCTCACCAGGTTCCGGGCCTCGTCAAGGTTGTCGTGAACACCGGTGTGGGTGAGGCAGCTCGTGATTCCAAGGTCATCGATGGCGCGATCAAGGACTTGACCCTGATTACCGGCCAGAAGCCTGTCGTTACCCTGGCTCGCAAGTCCATCGCGCAGTTCAAACTGCGCGAAGGCATGCCCATTGGTGCCCACGTCACTCTGCGCGGTGACCGCGCCTGGGAGTTCGTGGACCGTCTGGTCAACCTGGCCTTGCCCCGCATCAGAGACTTCCGTGGTCTGTCGGACCGTCAGTTCGATGGCAACGGAAACTACACCTTCGGAATCACCGAGCAGTCGGTGTTTCACGAGATCAACCAGGACGACATTGATCGCGTTCGCGGCTTTGACATCACCATTGTCACCACCGCCAAGAACGACGATGAGGGTCGCGCCCTGCTGCTAGCACTCGGATTTCCGTTTGCTGGACAGAACACCGAAGAGGCCTAGCGGCCACAAGCTGACAAGGTCGGCCCGGGTGACCCCGGAGTCGAAACCAGCCAGAGGAAAGAGACAACAATGGTAATGACAGATCCGGTCGCAGATTTGCTGACCAGACTGCGCAATGCGAACCAGGCACAACACGACACCGTGTCCCTGCCCAGTTCCAAACTGAAGACCCACATCGCAGAAATCCTCGAGCGCGAGGGTTACATCGCGGGCTGGAAGTTGGACGACGCTCGCGTCGGCAAGACTCTGACTCTCGACCTGAAGTATGGCCCGAACCGAGAGCGCTCCATTGTGGGCATCAAGCGTGTGTCGAAGCCAGGTTTGCGCGTGTATGCAAAGTCCACGGAGATTCCGAACGTTCACGGAGGCCTCGGTGTCGCCATTTTGTCGACCTCTTCCGGTCTGCTGACCGACAAGGAAGCCACCAAGAAAGGCGTGGGTGGGGAAGTCCTCGCCTACGTATGGTGATCTGACATGTCACGTATTGGTCGCCTTCCTATTGATATTCCCGCGGGTGTTACCGTCACCATCGAGGGTCAAGATGTTGCCGTCAAGGGCCCCAAAGGTGAGCTTTCGCTCACCGTGAAGGAGCCCATTGAGGCCAAGCTGGTGGAGAACCAGGTCATTGTGTCCCGTCCAGATGACGAGCGCGAGTCGCGGTCGCTGCACGGTCTCACGAGGACCCTGATTCGCAACCAAATCGTCGGTGTTACCGAGGGTTACCAGAAGTCCCTGCAGGTCGTGGGCACGGGTTACCGTGTTGCCTCTAAGGGCCAAGCCATTGAGCTGTCGTTGGGTTTCTCGCACTCCATCACCGTCGAGCCTCCTGCAGGAATTGCATTGTCCGTGGAGGGCAACGACAAGATTCACGTGAGTGGCATTGATAAGCAATCTGTCGGTGAGGTTGCTGCCAACATTCGTAAGCTGCGCAAGCCAGAGCCTTACAAAGGCAAAGGTGTGCGCTACGTCGACGAGCACGTCCGTCGCAAGGCTGGAAAGGCTGGTAAGTAGTCATGCCATTCGTTAGAGGAAAGAGCCGTTCGGCTGCGAGAGATCGCCGCCACACCAGGCTCCGCAAGAAGATTGAGGGCACAGCCCTCAAGCCCCGCATGGTGGTGACTCGTTCAGCCCGTCACGTGTTCGTGCAGATCGTCGATGACTCAAAGGGTCACACCGTCGCATCGGCATCCACCATGGAGCCCGATTTCCGGTCGTTTGCCGGAAGCAAGACTGACAAAGCTAAGAAGATCGGTGGAGTCATCGCCGAGCGCGCCAAAAAGGCAGGTGTTGGTTCGGTGGTCTTTGACCGCGGAGGTAACCGCTATGCCGGACGTGTCGCTGCTATTGCTGAAGGCGCCAGAGAAAGTGGATTGGAACTGTGAGCGAAGAAGTTAAGGACGAGGCAGTGGTCGAAGAAGCTACTCCTGCCCCAGAGCCAGAAGCTGAAGTTGCCCCGGAGCGCGAAGCGCGTCGTGGCAGCCGCGAGCGTAACCCGAATGCCCGCGAGCGTGGTGTCAGGGATAACGACAAGAGCCAGTTCCTGGAGCGTGTGGTCACCATTAACCGCGTGTCCAAGGTTGTGAAGGGTGGACGTCGGTTCAGCTTCACCGCCCTGGTTGTCGTCGGTGACGGTAACGGCATGGTGGGTGTGGGATACGGCAAAGCCCGTGAGGTGCCTTTGGCGATCTCTAAGGGCGTCGAGGACGCGAAGAAGAACTTCTTCAAGGTCCCCCGCGTAGCCCAGACCATCCCCCACGCTGTTCAGGGTGAAGCTGCCGCCGGTGTGGTGCTTTTGCGCCCCGCAACACCCGGTACCGGTGTTATCGCCGGTGGTCCGGTGCGCGCCGTTCTCGAGTGTGCGGGTATCCACGATGTGCTGAGCAAGTCGCTCGGCTCCTCGAACACTCTCAACATTGTCCACGCGACAGTCGCGGCGCTCAAGATGCTCGAAGAGCCCCGCAGTGTGGCTGCCCGCCGCAACCAGGAGTTCGAGGACATTGCGCCTACTCACCTGATTCGCGCAGAAGCTGAAGCTGCAGCAGCAAAGGCAGGTGCCTAATGGCAAAAAAGCTCAAAGTAACTCAGATCAAGTCGCTCATCAGCGAGAAGCCCAACATTCGCGAAACTGTTCGCAGTCTGGGCCTCAAGAGGATTGGCGACTCCGTTGTTCGTGAAGACACCAGTGCCAACCGTGGATACGTCCGCACCTGTGCACACCTGGTGAAGGTCGAGGAGATTGACTAATGGCCGAAGAGAAAAAGCCTGCGGCTAAGAAGCCGGCAGCCAAGCCAGCAGCCAAGAAGGAGACTGCGGCTAAGAAGCCTGCCGCCAAAGCTCCCGCTACTAAGGCTCCTGCAGCGAAGAAGCCTGCCGCTAAGCCAGCGGCCAAGACTGCTGCGAAGCCTGCCGCCAAGAAAGAGACGGCAGCAAAGGCGCCAGCGGCTAAGAAGCCTGCTGCGAAGCCAGCCGCAGCAAAAGCCCCGGCACAGAAAGCTCCCGCAGCCAAGACTGCAGCAGCCAAAGCTCCGGTAGCCAAGGCTCCTGCGGCTAAGAAGCCTGCTGCTGCCGCTGCCAAGAAGGAGACCGCTGCGAAAGCTGAGGCTCCTGCAAAGAAGGCTCCCTCGAAGAAAGCCCCTGCCAAAGAGAAGGATTCTCGTCCCGGCGTGGTGAAGCTTCACCACCTGCGGCCTGCTCCTGGCTCGAAGAAGTCCAAGACCCGCGTGGGTCGTGGTGAAGGATCCAAGGGTAAGACTGCGGGTCGTGGAACGAAGGGAACCAAGGCCCGTTACCAGGTTCGCCCCGGTTTCCAGGGTGGTCAGCTCACCTCGGTGATGCGTACTCCCAAGCTCCGAGGATTCACCAATCCCTTCCGGGTCGAGTACCAGGTGGTCAACGTTGGCCGCCTAGGTGAGCTCTACCCCAAGGGTGGGGACGTCACTATCTCTGATTTGGTGGCCAAGGGTGCTGTTCGCAAGAACCAGAAGGTCAAGGTTTTGGCCGATGGTGATGTGAGCGTTGCCCTGACCGTGAGCGTTGACAAGGTCTCGAAGCAAGCCGCTGAAAAGATCGTCAAAGCTGGCGGTGCCGTCAAGGAATAACTAGTGCTGGTGCCCCAGAGGAGGGTCTCGCGACTTTTTCCCTGGGGCCACCGAGCAGGTAAGCTCGAGTCCACGTGCCACCAGGCAGGAGCAGGGAGAAGACGTGTTTAGTGCAATAGGCAGAATCTTCAAGACTCCTGACCTGCGCCGTAAAATCTTCTTCACCTTGACGATGGTGGGGCTTTTCCGCCTGGGGTCGTTCATCCCCGCGCCGTTCGTGGATTACCGCAACGTTCAGCAGTGTCTGGCGGGGACCAGTGGTACCGCGGGTTTGTATGAACTCATCAACCTCTTCAGCGGTGGGGCTCTACTCCAGCTGTCGATCTTTGCGTTGGGCATCATGCCCTACATCACCGCGTCAATCATCACTCAGTTGTTGCGCGTGGTTATTCCGCACTTTGAGGCCCTCCACAAGGAAGGCCAAGCAGGTCAAGGGAAGCTCACCCAGTACACGCGCTACATGACCATCGGTTTGGCCCTGTTGCAGTCCACCACGTTGATTACGGTGGCGAGGAGTGGGGCACTCTTTGGCTCCTCGGGAGTTCCCGCCTGCAACCAGTTGCTCTCGAACGATGCCTGGTACGCCATCATGCTGATGGTCATCACCATGACAGCGGGAACCGGCCTCATCATGTGGTTTGGTGAAATGATCACCGAGCGCGGTGTGGGCAACGGAATGTCCTTGCTGATTTTCGTGTCCATCGCCGCCACGTTCCCCTCTGCACTGTGGGCAATCGCTCAGTCCAACGGTTTTGAGATCTTCCTCATCGTGTTGGCGGTGGGTCTGGTCATCATGGGCCTTGTCGTCTTCGTGGAGCAGTCGCAGCGTCGCGTTCCCGTGCAGTACGCCAAGCGCATGGTGGGACGGCGAGCTTATGGAGGCAACAACACCTACATCCCCATCAAGGTGAACATGGCCGGGGTTATCCCCGTCATTTTCGCGTCATCACTGTTGTATCTCCCCGCACTGTTTGCTCAGTTCAACCAGCCGGCTGCGGGTGGGACCGCGTCTGAATGGGTTGTCTGGATTCAGAACAACCTGACCTCCGGTGACAACGCCCTCTACATGGCGGTGTATTTCCTGCTCATCGTGGGCTTCACCTACTTCTATGTCGCCATCATCTTCAACCCTGAAGAGGTTGCCGACAACATGAAGCGTTATGGCGGCTTCATCCCCGGAATTCGTGCCGGTCGCCCGACCGCTGAATACCTGGACTACGTCCTCACTCGTATTACTTTGCCCGGCTCTTTGTACCTCGGTTTGGTCGCCCTCATCCCTCTGGTTGCGCTGGCAACGGTGAATGCAAATCAGAACTTCCCCTTCGGTGGCGCCAGCATTCTGATCATCGTCGGTGTTGGTTTGGACACCGTGAAGCAGATTGATGCTCAGTTGCAGCAGCGTCACTACGAGGGACTCCTTAAGTGACCAGCGGCACTCGTCTTCTCCTAATTGGACCTCCTGGCGCCGGAAAAGGAACGCAAGCCGCGAAGCTGTCTGAAGCGCTGGACATTCCCGCTATATCGACCGGCGACATTTTCCGTCATAACGTCAAGAACGAGACTCCCCTGGGCCTGAAAGCCAAGGCCTATATGGACGCTGGCGATAACGTGCCGGATTCGTTGACCAACGACCTGATTACCGACCGTCTTGAGCAGGATGACTGTTCGGGCGGTTTTCTCCTCGATGGGTATCCCCGAACGACGGATCAGGTTCGCCACCTTGATGGTTTTCTTGCCGAGCACGGCAGTGCCTTGGACGTGGTTGTCCAGTTGATTGCGGATGCTGATGTGGTTGTCGAAAGACTCCGCAAGCGTGCGCTGGACCAGGGCCGATCGGATGACGATGAGTCGGTAGTGCGCCACCGGCTTGAGGTGTACGGAGAACAAACCGCTCCGCTCATTGACGTCTACGGCAGCCGCGGACTCGTCGTGGCCATTGACGGCCTGGGAGAAATTTCTGAGGTCACCGGCCGAATTATGGACAAGCTCGCTGAGCGGGGAATTTCCGGGTCATAGACCACGGAATCGGGACTTGTGCCGGTAGGAAAGCCGGTCTAAGATAGTGCTTTGGTGTCAAAAAGGCTTTTATGGCTTTTCCACTCACCACGCATGACCAGTGCAACAACTCGTTACAACAAGATATGAGGCTATGGCCAACAAAGACGGTGTCATTGAAATCGAAGGCTCGGTTGTCGAAGCCCTTCCCAATGCAATGTTCCGCGTGGAGTTGACCAACGGTCACAAGGTTCTTGCCCACATTTCGGGGAAAATGCGTCAGCATTACATCCGAATTTTGCCCGAAGACAAGGTAATCGTGGAGCTCAGCCCCTATGACCTAACCCGTGGCCGAATCGTCTACCGGTACAAGTAAGCACTGAGAAGGAACGGCCCCGGGAACCACTGGGGCACGAGGCCAGCGAGAACAAAGGAAAGACCATGAAGGTAAGCGCCAGTGTTAAGCCGATGTGCGAAAAATGCAAAGTCATTCGTCGTCACGGCAATGTCATGGTGATTTGCGAAAACCCGCGTCACAAGCAGCGCCAAGGCTAAATAACTCAATACACACAAGGCAGGATCAAGAACCCATTCGTGGGGGACTCCTCGGGGGAAGGCCCGGGCGCAGATTCTGTCACAGACCTTCCAATTCAGCAGGAGAAATACCATGGCACGTCTTGCCGGAGTAGATATTCCCCGTGATAAGCGGGTTGAAATCGCTTTGACCTACATCTACGGTGTGGGTCGCACTCGTTCCCAGCAGACACTCGAGAGCACGGGCATCGACCCCAACACTCGCGTGAAAGACCTCAGTGATGAACAGCTCTTGAAGCTACGTGAATTCATTGAGGGAACCTACAAGGTGGAGGGTGACCTTCGCCGTGAGGTGACTGCCGACATTCGTCGCAAGGTAGAGATTGGCAGCTACGAGGGCATTCGCCACCGTCGCGGCCTCCCTGTGCGCGGTCAGCGCACCAAGACCAACGCTCGTACCCGCAAGGGTCCCAAGCGCACCGTGGCTGGCAAGAAGAAGGTCAGCTAAACCCAGTTTTGGTTCACTAACCGACACAGAATTACGGAGAGAAAACAATGGCAGCACCCAAGGCGGCAGCGAGAAAGCCTCGCCGCAAGACCAAGAAGAACATTGCTGTGGGCCAGGCCCACATCAAGTCAACATTCAACAACACGATCATTTCCATCACCGATCCCCAAGGTGCCGTTATTTCCTGGGCGTCCTCCGGTGGCGTGGGCTTCAAGGGCTCGCGTAAGTCAACCCCCTTCGCAGCTCAGCTGGCGGCCGAGTCTGCTGCCCGTCAGGCGCAGGAGCACGGCATGAAGAAGGTCGATGTTTTCGTCAAAGGACCGGGTTCCGGTCGTGAGACAGCGATTCGTTCACTCCAGGCCGCCGGCCTGGAGGTGGGCTCGATTACCGATGTGACCCCTCAGGCTCACAACGGTTGCCGGCCGCCCAAGCGTCGTCGCGTGTAGTTCTGAGAAGGGACGTGGGGATACCCACTGACCTTCTCACCCCCACCACAACCTCATAGTTCGTCGCGGCCCCGGTCGCATCCTCAACCAAGTGTCATATAGCGGACACTTAGCCGAAAGGAACACCACAGTGCTCATTGCACAACGCCCCACCCTGTCAGAAGAAACCCTGTCCGACTTCCGCTCAGCCTTTGTGATCGAGCCCCTGGAGCCAGGCTTCGGGTACACGTTGGGTAACTCCCTGCGTCGCACCCTGTTGTCCTCCATCCCTGGCGCGGCCGTGACCAGCATCCGTATTGACGGTGTGCTTCACGAGTTCTCCACCGTCGCCGGTGTCAAGGAAGACGTCACCGAAATTATCCTGAACATCAAGAACCTCGTGGTGTCCAGTGAGCACGATGAGCCCATCACCGCGTACCTGCGTAAGACCGGTGCCGGTGCCGTGAGTGCTGCCGATATCCAAGCTCCGGCGGGTGTGGAGATTCACAACCCTGAGCTGCACATTGCCACTCTGAACGACAAGGCGAGCTTTGAGCTCGAGCTCACCATTGAGCGTGGCCGCGGTTACGTGTCCTCTGTCCAGAACCGCAACGAGTACGCCGAAGCCGGTCAGATTCCTGTCGACTCGATTTACTCTCCCGTTCTCAAGGTCACCTACCGCGTCGAGGCAACTCGTGCCGGTGAGCGTACCGACTTCGACCGTCTTGTGGTCGACGTGGAGACCAAGCCTTCGATGAGCCCCCGGGATGCAGTGGCGTCCTCCGGTCGCACACTCGTCGAGCTCTTTGGTCTGGCGCGCGACCTCAACCAAGAGGCCGAGGGTATTGAGATTGGTCCCGCACCTGTGGAGGCTGTCCTCTCCAGCGAAATGGCGATGCCGATCGAAAGCCTCGACCTGTCTGTGCGCAGCTACAACTGCCTCAAGCGTGAGGGCATCAACAACGTGAGTGAGCTTGTGGCACTCTCCGAGCACCAGCTGATGAACATCCGCAACTTCGGCCAGAAGTCTGTGGACGAGGTCCGCGACAAGCTCATCGAGATGGGACTGTCGCTGAAGGACCCGATGCCCGGATTCGACGGGGCCGCCTTCTATAGCGGCCTGGAGTCTGAAGAAGAGTACTAAGAGTCGACCCCACGTCGATTCCCCTGTGAAACACGGAAGAGAACACAACAATGCCTAGACCCCCTAAAGGACCCCGCCTGGGAGGCGGAGCGGCTCACGAGCGCCTCATGTTGGCGAACCTCGCAACCGCTCTGTTCACCCACGGTCGTATCCAGACCACGGAGACCAAGGCCAAGCGCCTGCGCCCGCTCGCTGAGCGCATGGTGACCTTTGCCAAGCGCGGTGACCTGCACGCTCGTCGCAGGGTGATGACAGTCATCCGCGACAAGTCCGCGGTCCACAAGTTGTTTATGGAGATCGCACCTCAGGTCGACAAGCGTGAAGGTGGTTACACCCGCATTGTGAAGACCGGTTATCGCAAGGGCGACAACGCTCCGATGGCCGTCATCGAGCTGGTTCTCGAGCCCGTGAACCCCAAGCCCAAGACCAAGAAGGCAAAGCCAGAGGCTGAGAAGCCCGCCGCGAAGCCCGTTGTGGTCGACGAGGTGGAGGAAACTACTGAGGCTCCCGAGGCCATCGAGGAGACCACCGAAACGGTCGAGGCCCCTGTTGAGGAGACTGACGCTACAGCGGAAGCTCCTGCGGAAGAGGCTCCTGCGGAAGAGGCTCCAGCAGAAGAGGTTCCTGCAGAGGAACCTGCCGCTGAGGAACCAGTTGCCGAGGAAGCTCCCGCTGACGAGGCTGTCGCAGAAGAGGCGCCAGCCGAGGACGCTCCTGCCGAAGACGAGACGAAGGAAGACTCGAAGTAGTCTTCCGCTCCTTCTCTACACT
>JGI11705J14877_10000116_pt1 | contig 47733 bp, 42 predicted proteins | sample Etolaghawater15m_FD_14877 | JGI IMG/M metagenome (IMG submission 14877) | reverse complement strand
CTGCACCGGTGGCACCGTCGGCCGCACCGGCCGCACCGGCCGCACCGGTCGCACCGGTCGCACCGGTCGCACCGCCGGTCGCACCCGTAGCACCTGTCGCAGAAACGCCGCCGGCCGCCGCGGTGACACCCACTCCCGCCCCGCCGCCACCGGCGCCGGTGGCAACCAATGAGTTGATGTTAGATGCAGTCCTGCCGGCAGAGATCACAGCGAGTTGGCAGGTGCAAGAACTCACCCTGCAGGGGCGGAATTTCCGCCCCGATGATCAGGTAGTGGTCTACTGGGCTGGCCGTACCACCCGGTTACCCGCCGATCGGGTGCGCTATATCGATAGCAGTCGAATCGATTTTCGCCTCACCACCGGTCCGCGGCCGCGGATCTGGCAAGTTGAGGTGGAGTCGGCCGATGGCGGCCGCCGCTCACAACGCCGCTCATTTGCCGTGGTCGACCGACCGCCGCCGCCGGCGCCGGCGGTCGCGCCTCGGGTCACTCCCCCTATCGCACCAACGCAACCGCCGATCGCTACGCCCGCGGTGGCGACACCGCAAGTGGCCGCGCCGCAGCCACCGCGACCGGCGCTGGTCACCCCGCCGCGGCCGCCGCAACCACCTGCTGCCGCCAGTGGTGCGTATGGTGTCGATTGGCTCCAGCAGCGCTCACCTAACCGCTACGCCATCCAGTTGATGGCGACCGCTGATCCATTAGCACTTCAGCGCGTTATCGACCAGCAGCAGCTGACGCCACCGATCGCCAGCTATCCGGTGCAGCGCAATGGACGCACGCTCTATCTGCTACTCCAGGGTGACTATCCCGATCGAGCGAGTGCTAGCGCGGCGATCGCACAGCTGCCGGCTAATCTTCGCCGGAGCTCGCCGTGGCCACGCAGTTTCGCGGCCGTCCAGCAGGAGCTGCGCTAATCGCCTCGCTCGGGGTGCCGATTGCACTGATCACGCTGGCAGGGGTATACTCACCGACCATTTTTCGCCTACCGGCCGGCGACAGCCAGCCGCAACCCATCCATTACGGACTTTGCGATCGCTGTGAACGACCTCAAAATTGAACATCCGGGTCTCTACCGCCCCGCCTTTGCAAAAGATAACTGCGGCTTCGGCCTCATCGCCCACATGGATGGCGTCGCCAGCCATTGGTTGGTCGAGACCGCGATTGGCGCGCTAGCGCGCATGACCCACCGTGGCGCCATCGCCGCCGATGGTAAGACCGGCGACGGCTGTGGCCTGCTACTGAAAAAGCCCGATAGCTTTCTGCGTGCTGTCGCTGCTGAGCGCGGTTGGCAACTCGGTGAGCACTATGCGGTCGGGATGGTATTTCTCAATCCACAACCCGAACTGGCACAGCAGGCGCGTGATGCGCTGGAGCAGGCGCTACAGGCGCAGCGGCTAGAGGTGATCGGGTGGCGGCCAGTACCGGTCGATTCAAGCGCTTGTGGTGATGAAGCGCTAGCGGCACTGCCACAGATTGAGCAGATCTTCGTTTCGCTGCCGCTGGGGATGATGCCGCACGATATGGAGCGCCATCTCTACATGGCGCGCCGACGGGTTGAGAAGGCGATCGATAGCGCGGTCGATCCGATCTTCTACCTCCCTAGCCTCTCAGCAGAGGTGCTCTCCTATAAGGGGCTGGTGATGCCCGACTATCTGTCGGTCTTCTACCCGGATCTAAAAGATGAGCGCCTCACCTCGGCTATCTGTGTATTCCACCAGCGTTTTGCTACCAACACGCTGCCCGATTGGCGCTTAGCGCAGCCATTTCGGATGTTGGCGCACAACGGTGAGATCAACACGATTCAGGGGAATCGTAACTGGTCGCTAGCGCGTGGTCATAAGTTTGAGACGCCGCTACTGGATATGGCGACGGTGCGGCCGATCGTCTCAATGACCGGCTCCGACTCCAATAGCCTCGACAATATGCTAGAGGGATTGGTGGCCGGTGGTATGGATCTGTTCCGTGCGATGCGACTACTGATCCCACCTGCATGGCAGAATATCGACAGCATGGATGCCGATCTGCGCGCCTTCTACGAGTACAACTCAATGCACATGGAGCCGTGGGATGGTCCTGCCGGTATTGTGCTGACCGATGGGCGCTACGCGGCCTGTAGTCTGGATCGCAACGGCCTGCGGCCAGCGCGCTGGGTGATCACGCAATCCCCGGTTCGAGGGGAGGGGTATCCGGACGAGCAGGGTACCTATCACAACTGTGTCATTACCCTCGCCTCTGAGATTGGTGTATTCGACTATGCGCCAGAGAGTGTGGTCGCAAAGGGGCGGTTGAAGCCGGGGCAGATGTTAGCGGCCGATACCATTACTGGCGAACTGCTCCTGCCGAGCGATGTTGATCACCACCTTAAGTCGCGCCACCCCTATAAGGCGTGGTTGAGCGATCATCTGGAGACGCTGCGTGATCCCACTGACGGGGGGGTTGACGCCACCCCGATGTTCGATAGTGTGACCCTAAACCGCTACCAGAAGCTGTTTCAGATCTCATTTGAAGAGCGCGATCAGGTGCTGCGGCCGCTCGCCGAGGCGGGTCAGGAGGCGGTCGGTTCGATGGGTGATGATACGCCGATGGCCGTACTATCGAGTCGTGTCCGCTCGCTCTACGACTACTTCCGCCAGCAGTTTGCGCAGGTAACTAACCCGCCGATCGATCCGCTGCGTGAGCAGATCGTGATGGCGCTAGAGACCTGTCTTGGCCCAGAGCAGAACCTATTTGAGGAGCTACCTGAGTTCGCATCGCGGATGGTGGTTGACTCGCCGGTGCTATCGCGCGGTAAGTTTGAGGCGCTGCTAGGGCTCGATGACCGAAGCTACGCGAATGAGTCGATCTCACTCCACTATCGTGACATCTCGCTGCGCGAGGCGATTGTGGCGATCTGTGATCAAGCGGTCGCGGCAATCCGCGATCGACAGCGGGTGGTTCTCGTACTGACCGATCGCAATCTGAGTGCTGAGATGTTGACCGTACCGGCACCCTTAGCGACTGGAGCGGTACATCACCGTCTGATTGCGGAGGGTCTGCGCTGCGATGCGAATCTGATCATCGACACCGGATCGGTGCGTGATCCGCACCACTTCGCGGTGCTGATCGGTTATGGTGCGACCGCCGTTCACCCCTATCTCGCCTATGAGGTGCTGCACGATATGGTGCGCAGCGGTGAGATTAAGAGCGGTGAACCGGCGCAACTGATGGCTAAGTATCGTAAAGGGATCAATAAGGGGCTCTATAAGATCACCTCGAAGATGGGGATCTCGACTATCACCAGCTACCGCGGTGCGCAGCTCTTTGAGTCGGTCGGTCTAGCCGATGAGGTGGTCGATCTCTGCTTTACCGGTACCACCAACCGTCTACAGGGTACCGACTTTAGCGATATTGAGAGCGATCTACGCACGCTGCAGCAGCAGGCATGGAATCGGCGTCGTGCCATTGAGCCGGGTGGTCTACTTAAGTACACCTTCAATGGTGAGTACCACAGCTACAACCCGGATGTGATCGGTACACTGCACCAAGCGGTGCGCAGTGGTGATAGTGCGGACTATCAGCGCTACGCCGATCTGGTTAATCAGCGGCCGGTCGCTACGCTGCGCGATCTGCTGCAGTTGCGTGACGATGTGACGCCAATCCCACTCGATGAGGTGGAGCCAGTCGAGGCGATCTATCGCCGTTTCGACTCGGCTGCGATGTCGCTTGGCGCACTCTCACCGGAGGCGCATGAGACCTTAGCTCAAGCGATGAATCGCCTCGGTGGGCGCTCCAACTCCGGTGAAGGGGGTGAGGATCCAGCGCGCTTTGGCACCGACAAAATGTCGAAGATCAAACAGATCGCCTCGGGTCGTTTTGGTGTCACACCGCACTATCTGGTCAATGCTGAAGTGCTGCAGATCAAAGTGGCGCAGGGGGCGAAACCGGGTGAGGGTGGCCAGCTACCGGGCGATAAGGTGAATGGTCTGATCGCGCGGTTGCGCTATGCGATGCCGGGTGTTGCGCTCATCTCACCACCACCACACCACGACATCTACTCGATTGAGGATCTGGCGCAGCTCATCTTCGATCTCAAACAGGTCAATCCGCAAGCGTTAGTATCGGTCAAGCTGGTGGCCGAGGCGGGGGTGGGCACTATTGCCGCTGGTGTCGCTAAGGCGTATGCCGATCTCATCACTATCTCCGGTTACGATGGCGGTACCGGTGCGAGTCCGCTCACCTCGGTGAAGTATGCCGGTGCACCGTGGGAGCTCGGGCTATCTGAGGCGCATCAGATCCTGCGGGCGAACAACCTGCGCGATAAGGTGCGGGTGCAGACCGATGGCGGTCTTAAGACTGGCCTTGATGTGATTAAGGCGGCGATTCTTGGTGCGGAGTCGTTCGGTTTCGGTACCGGACCGATGGTGGCAATGGGGTGTAAATATCTGCGCATCTGCCACCTTAACAACTGCGCTACCGGTGTCGCTACCCAAGATGAGGTGCTGCGGCGCGATCACTATGTCGGTGAAGCGGAGATGGTGATGAACTACTTCCGCTTTATCGCCGAAGAGGTGCGCCAGTGGTTGGCCAAATTGGGGTGTCGCTCAGTGACCGATCTGATTGGGCGCACCGATCTTCTCCAGCGCCTTCCCGGTGCCACCGAACGGCAGCGTAAGCTCGATCTGAGCCCGATTGTCGCTAATGGCGCGGCCGCTGCTGATGCACCCCGCTACTGTACCGCCCCGCGCAACGCGCCGTTTGATCGCGGCGAGTTAGCAGAGCAGATGGTGCGCGATGCGCTACCGGCGATTGAGGCCGCTAGCGGGGGGGAGTTCCACTACACCGTCCGCAACGTCAATCGCTCGATCGGTGCCCGACTGTCGGGCGAGATTGCGCGGCGTCACGGCAACCTCGGTATGGCATCATCACCGATCACGCTGCGTCTTACCGGTACCGCCGGTCAGAGTTTTGGGGTCTGGAATGCCGGTGGTCTGCACCTCTACCTTGAGGGTGATGCGAATGACTACGTTGGTAAGGGGATGGCTGGCGGTCAACTCGCTATCTATCCACCGACCGGCAGCCGCTTCAATAGCCATGAGACCGCGATTATCGGTAACACCTGTCTCTATGGCGCGACGGGTGGGTATCTCTATGCAGCGGGGGTTGCTGGCGAACGCTTCGGGGTACGCAACTCAGGCGCGGTTGCGGTTGTCGAAGGGGTGGGTGACCACGGTTGTGAGTATATGACCGGCGGCTGTATTACTGTCCTCGGTGAGACCGGTGTTAACTTTGGTGCCGGTATGACTGGCGGCTTCGCCTATGTACTCGATAGCGATCGGCAGTTTGTTAACCGCTACAACCATGAGCTGATCGATATTCATGGCCTAGGTGATGCGCGGCTCGACGATCACCGCGACCATCTGCGCGGCCTAATAGAGGCGTTTGTCGCTGCGACCGGTAGTCGCTGGGGTGAGCAGTTGCTCGCGACGTTTGCTGATCGGGTGGAGCAGTTCTGGCTGGTGAAACCGAAGGCAACTGAGATCACAACCCTGCTTGATACCCTGCAACGGGCCGCTTGAGGCGGGTAACGTTAATCGACCATAGAAACGAGAGTGATGGCAAATAACTTCCAGTTCCTCCAGGTAGCGCGCCACGATCCGGAGAAGAAGCCGGCACTAGAGCGCATCCAAGTGTATCGTGAGATCTACGGTCAGTTCGATGGCCAAGGCGCTGCTGAACAGGCCGATCGCTGTCTCGCTTGCGGTAATCCCTACTGCTCGTGGAAGTGCCCGGTACACAACTACATCCCAAACTGGCTAAAGCTAGTGGCGGAGGGGAATCTGTTTGCTGCCGCTGAGCTCTCGCACAGTAGTAACAGTCTGCCCGAGGTGTGTGGTCGGGTCTGCCCGCAAGATCGTCTCTGTGAGGGGGCCTGTACCCTTAACGATGGATTCGGTGCGGTCACTATCGGCGCGGTCGAGCGCTACATCACCGACACCGCGCTAGCGGCCGGTTGGCGTCCTGATCTGTCGCAGGTGGAGGCGACTGGCAAACGGGTGGCAGTGATTGGTGCAGGCCCGGCTGGACTCGCCTGCGCCGATGTGCTGATCCGCAACGGTGTCGAGCCGGTCGTGTTTGATCGCCATCCAGAGATTGGTGGTCTACTTACCTTTGGTATTCCCGAGTTTAAGCTCGAAAAGTCGGTGATTAAGCGGCGGCGTGAGGTGTTAGAGGGGATGGGGATCCGCTTCCATCTGAATACCGAAATCGGCATCGATCTGCCGTTCCAGCAGCTCCTTGATGAGTTTGATGCGGTGTTCCTCGGCATGGGTACCTACACCTACATGAAGGGCGGTTTTCCGGGCGAAGATCTGCCCGGTGTCTATGAGGCGCTGCCATTTCTCAAATCGAATGTTGAACACTGTCTCAGCCTAGAGCGTGATCCGGCGGACTACATCTCAATGCAGGGGCAGCGGGTAGTGGTGCTTGGCGGCGGTGATACAGCGATGGATTGTAACCGCACCTCGATCCGACAGGGGGCGAGTGCTGTCACCTGCGCCTATCGCCGCGATGAGGCGAATATGCCCGGTTCGAAGCGGGAGGTGGCTAACGCAAAAGAGGAGGGGGTGCAGTTCCTCTGGAATCGACAACCGGTCGCGATTGTCGGCGATGGCAAGGTGGAGGGGGTGCAAGTGGTCACCACCCGCCTTGGTGAACCTGATGAGCGCGGTCGTCGCCGTCCCGAAGTGGTGCCGGGATCGGAGGAGACCATTGCCGCCGATCGCGTATTGATTGCCTTTGGTTTCCGCCCCAGCCCGGCGCCGTGGTTTGCCGATTTTGGCATCACCACCGATGAGCGCGGACGGGTGGTCGCACCGGCAGCCGGTAACTTTGCCTACCAGACCGCACAGCCAAAGGTGTTTGCTGGCGGTGATATGGTACGCGGCTCCGATCTGGTGGTGACCGCTATCGCCGAGGGGCGGCAAGCGGCGAGCGGTATCCTCGACTATCTGCAGGTGTAGTCCCTCTCTTTTTGTAGTCTCTAGCAGGGTGATACATGGCTGAATTGAAGAATGACCGTCTGCTGCGGGCGCTGCTGCGCCAGCCAGTCGATCTAACCCCGGTGTGGATGATGCGCCAAGCTGGCCGTTATCTTCCGGAGTATCGCGCCACCCGTGAGCAGGCGGGCAGCTTCATGGATCTCTGCCGTAACCCGGAGCTAGCGTGTGAAGTGACGCTGCAGCCGCTGCGCCGCTTCCCACTCGATGCGGCGATCCTCTTCTCCGATATTTTGACCATTCCCGATGCGATGGGATTGGGGTTGAGTTTCGGGCTCGGCGAGGGGCCAAAATTTGCCGATCCGGTGCGCTGCGCCGCCGATATCGATCGTCTCCCGCATCCCGATCCGGAGGGGGAGCTGCGCTATGTGATGGATGCGGTACGCACCATTCGGCGTGAGCTTGATGGTAGCGTACCGCTGATCGGTTTTGCCGGTAGCCCTTGGACTCTTGCGACCTACATGGTAGAGGGGGGATCGAGCAAGGAGTACGCCCACATTAAGGGGATGCTCTACCGTGAGCCGAAACAGCTGCATCGGCTACTCGATCGGATCGCAACCGCAGTGACTAGTTATCTCAATGCGCAGGTGGCGGCTGGCGCCCAGGCGTTGATGATCTTCGATACGTGGGGTGGGGTACTCACGCCGCGTGACTACCGTGAATTTTCACTGCGCTATATGGAGCAGATTGTTGCTGGTCTCACCCGCGAGGCGGAGGGGCGACAGGTGCCGGTGGTGCTCTTTACTAAAGGGGGCGGCCAGTGGCTTGAGCTGATGGCCGCAAGCGGTGCCGATGCCCTAGGGATCGATTGGACTACCGATCTAGGGGAGGCACGCCAGCGCGTCGGCGGCCAAGTGGCGCTTCAGGGGAATATGGATCCATCCCTACTCTACGCAACACCGGAGCGGATTGAAGCGGAGGTGGCAACCATCCTAGCGGCGTTTGGTCACGGTTCAGGCCACGTATTCAACCTCGGCCACGGCATCCATCAGCATGTCGATCCAGCGCGGGCGGGTGCCTTTATTGAGGCAGTACACCGCCTCTCGGCAAGCTACCACCAGCCAATCCAGAGCTAAACTTGGAACCGCCTAGCGCTCAGGTCGTGCCCCCCCGTTTTATCGTAATTGAGGGGATTGATGGTGCCGGCAAGAGTACCCAACTCAATCTTTTAGCCGCTGCGCTGCGGGCACGCGGTGAGCAGCTGTTTGTATCACGCGAGCCGAGTGATAGCCCGTGGGGGCGGCAGCTACGTGCCTCAGCAGCGCAGGGGAGACGACCACCGGCCGAGGAGTTGGAACTTTTTCTGCTTGATCGTGAACACCATCTACAGCAGCAGATTCTACCGGCACTCGCTGCGGGTGCTACCGTCCTGCTCGATCGCTATCTCCACTCCACCATCGCCTATCAAGGGATCGATAGCGATGATCCGATAGCGCTAGAGCAGCAGGTGCGGGCGCGGGCGGTTGCGCCCGACTGCGTCGTACTGCTCGATATTGAGGTGGAGAGCGCGCTCCAGCGTATCGCTGCTCGCGGCAACCCCGATCGATTCGAGCAGCGACATACACTACAGCAGATCCGAGAGCGCTTCCTAGCGCTCGCGGAGCATGATCCGCTGCTGCAGATTGTTGATGGTCGCGGCGAGTCGGCAGCGGTCCATCAGCGGATTCTCCGACAGTTGCGCGTGGTTATCGATTAACGCTAGACTGCCGCCCGATTGAACTCCCTAGTCGCACGCGCTGATGTTGTGCTACCGGGCACCCTGTTGAGGTTAACTTATCATGTTGAATTATCTGTTACTACACCCACTGATCCCGCTACTCTGGGTGGTCGGTAGTTTGATTGTCGGTCTACTCGGCATCAACCGTAAAATGGGTTTCTGGGGATACCTCTTTTTCTCGCTCATCTTCTCGCCACTACTCGGTATGGTGCTGGTGTTAGCCTCCGATCGTAGACGACGTTGAGCACACCTATCCATCCTAATATCCAACACAACGTATCGGAGATAAATGATGAATCAAGATGAAGTGATGACAGACAATACGGTTGAGACGACATCTGAGGCGCCGAGCGCCGACCGTTATGTACAGGGGCAGTTGCGTGTGCGCGACTATACAATGATGTCGATGACGACCGCGATAATCCCTGTACCGCTGTTTGATGTTGCGGCGCTAACAGCGCTGCAACTGAAGATGATCCAGCAACTGACCGCACTCTACGATCTGCCATTCAATGAGAAGTTGGTGCGCAATCTACTCACATCGCTACTAGGTAACTCACTCTCAACCGCCGCCGGTATAGGCGTAGGTAGTCTCCTTAAGAGCGTACCGGGCGTCGGCTCGGTTGCCGGTATCATTGGAACGAGTACGCTCGGGGGCGCGACTACCTATGCTATCGGTAACACGTTCGTCAACCACTTTGAGCAGGGGGGGACCTTAGCTGATTTTGATGCGGCGAATATGCGCGCTCGGTTTAGCGAACAACTAGCAAAGGGACGAGGGGTTGCACAGCGGCTGGCGCAGCGCTTACGTCGTTCACAAACAGCTGCAGAGCCGACTGAGCCGACCGAGATGACTATAGAGTCGCTACGAGAGAAGATTGCGACGCTATCGACACAACTCGATCAAATGCTAGCTAAGCAGACGCAGCATGATACGCTCCAGCCGAGCGACAACTCTTAAGCTAAGGCAGATCGATGCACCTAGATGAGTACCTGCGTGGTAGCGACAAGAACCGTGTTGAGGATCACCTCACATGGCGGCAGCGGCTGCGCCATCTAGCCGCCTACCTAACAGCGCTGCTGCTATTTCTGCTACTGCTACTCGCATTTCTCTGGCCACGCATGGTCGTGACCATCAAAGCGGGTGAGGCGGGGGTACTCTATAAACGATTTGCTGGCGGTACGGTGGTCGATTATGTCTTTAGCGAGGGGGTTCATCTGATCCCGCCGTGGGACATTATGACCATCTACAACACCCGGGTGCAGGCGCGCTACCATGAGTTTCGGGTGCTGACAACCAAGGGTCTGCCGATCACCCTCTACCTGACGATTCGCTACTATCCAGAGTATGACTTAATTGGATTACTGCACCAGCAGGTGGGGCCAGAGTATGTCGATACCATTATCATTCCACAGGTGGAGTCGGTACTGCGTAAAACGATTGGTAAGCACGATCCCGAGGAGATCTACACCACACGGCGCGGTGTCCTCGATCGTATTATCGTGCAAGCACTTGAGGAGGCGGGGCAGAAGTTTGTGGTGGTCGATGATGTCATTATCCGCCGCATTGAACTCCCAGACTCGATTCGTGATGCGATTGCCGAGAAGCTGATCTATGAACAGAAGTTACAGGCCTATCAGTTTCGACTTGCCGCTGAGCGCGAAGAGGCGAAGCGCAAAGAGATTGAAGCAGGCGGGATCAGTCGCTACCAGCAGATCATCTCAGAATCACTCACGCAATCGATGCTGACATGGAAAGGGATTCAGGCCACCGAGCAGTTAGCAGAGTCACCTAACAGTAAGGTGGTGGTGATTGGTGCCGGTAGTGATGGATTACCTATCATCTTAGGTGGACAGTAGCCTGATGCAACGTTTGTGGTCGCGCCTACACATGATGCTGTATGCCACTGTGCTGCTGCTCCCGCTGATGAGTGGTTGTCATGAGGGCATCGATATGGAGGTCAACACGCAGGTACACCGTGTTGAGTATGCGAGTAGCGGGAGTGGTCCGCTGCGAGTGCTGCTGGTGTGGCCAGAGGAGCGGCCGGATGATCTCTTTTTTGAGGGGGCCGAACTAGCGATCGCTCAGATCAACGCGGCCGGTGGTCTGCTGGGACGGCCATTAGAGGGGGTGCGCCTCTCGGAACCGGCGACGCCCAACGAGGTGACATTTGCAGTCCGTGCGGCGGTGCATGATCCGATGCTATTTGCCGCGATTGGTCATCGCGGTGAGCGGAGCGCGACGGTCGCCTCGGTCAACTATGAGTTCCAGAAAATACTCTTTATCGCCACCGCGGCAACCACCCAGAATGTAACCGGTCATGACTTTAATATGACCTTTCGTACCATTCCCGATAATAGCCAAACCACTGAAGAGCTGATCCATTTTGCACTGCGTGAGAATTGGCGGCGCATCGCCATTATCAACACGCGTGATCCGTATGGTGAGGAGCTCTCGGAGCTCTTCTCGAAACATGCCGCCGAGACGCCGATCACCATCCCGTTTCGTAAATCCTTCTTCTCCGGTGCCAAAGATCTGCGCGGCATTATTGCCCAGATGAAGCGGCTGCCGCTAGATGCGATCTTTTTTGGTGGCGTGGCTGAGGATGGAGGGCATTTCATTCGACAGTTAGAGGAGATGCGATTAAAACTACCGATACTCGGTGCCGGAGGCCTCGACTCGAATGCGCTGCTGGAGATAGCCGGTATCAGCGCTAGTAATGGCACGGTGGTACCGACCCATTTCCACCAAGCGCAGCCGTTGGCGGTACGTTTTAGTGAGCAGTTTATGAATCGCTATCGGCAACCACCGACCACTATCGCTGCTACCGCATACGATGCCATCCGTCTACTTGAACATGGCGTGGTTACTGGCCGTTCCGCTGTCCCTGAAGTGTTAGCCGTGACACTCCGTTACTTAGATCCTTGGTATGGTATTACGGGCCTGCATCAGTTTACTGAACAGGGCAATAATATTAATAAAATGCTCTACTTTAAAACATTGTGGAACGGTGAATATTATTTTATACCTGAATAGAGAACAGTACACCAAAACCATTATAGGAGAACTAGTTGGATGCTGATACGCCAATTAATTAATGGATGGTTGATGCTGCTCATCCCCCTATTCATCTTGCCCCCTCATGTAACGGCGGCAACGTTTGACCCTGCCGCGTCGGATGAGACGGCGTGGCGGCCACCCAAAGCGACCCACCTCTTTATCGGTGGCGGCTTTTCAACAGGGATCTACTATGCGGTTGCGACGCTGCTCTGCCACCAACTGAATGCAGCGCGCCAAGAGAGTGGGATCCGATGTGGTGTCGGCATGACCGGCGGATCGCTCGATAATCGTGAACGGCTCCAGCGTGGGTTACTGCAGTTTGGCTTAATGCAGAGCGATATAGCGGAAGAGTCGGCCGCCGATGGTGCGCTGCAGGGTGTCGTCAAGCTGCATGATGAGATGATCTATATGGCACTTGCCGAGCGCTGGCGCGATACACCATTAGCCGATCTGCCATGGGATCAGATCCAGATTGGGGTGGTCGGTTCCGGCTCCTTTGTTACGGCTAATCGACTCCTCACGCTATCTGGTATAGAGAGTACTAGAACGGAAGATGGCACTTATCGAGCGCTGCAGAAGATGTCAACGCGTGAGTTAGAGCAGAAGATGGGGCCGGATCAACTCGATGGATTCTTCCTAACCACTGGCAAAAACTCTACGCTCATCAAAGAGATATTGCAGCAGCATCCGGACTACCATCTGCGTTCACTACCAGCCATCACCGGCCAAAAAGCCTACCGTCCCGCCACCATTGCGGCAAACAGCTATCCAAATCAGCCGCAACCCATCGACAGTTATACCGTCTATGCGATGCTCGTAACACGCGCAGATGTGCCTTCGTGGGTGATCGAGACGCTACTAGAGCGACTCTTCAGCGATCTCAAACCACTACAGCAGGTGCATAAAGCGCTCACCGATCTAGCGCCAGAGTCGATGGCGATACCGCTGCCGCTGCCACTGCATCCAGCCGCCGCCCAATATTATCGGCAGCAGGGGTGGCTCATCCCCTAAACCTGTAGGGTTCCCCCATCAAGTTGAATGATCCGATCGGCTGCATCGAAGTGATCATCATCGTGTGTGATCACCAGTAGCGTCCGCCCCTGCCGCTTTAACTCCGGCAGGAGTTCACGATAGAAGAGATCACGAAACCGCGGATCCTGCTCCGCACTCCACTCATCAAGCAGCAGTAGCGGTTTCGGTGAGAGCATCGCTAGTAGGAGCGCTAGTCGTTTACGCTGGCCAGTTGAGAGCGCAATCGTGCTGAAGCGACCATCGACAAACTGAGTCTTTTTATCCAGTTCCAGTCGCTTCAGTCCGCGCTCTAGGGCGCGCTGATCGATCGACTGTCCATAGGGTCGATCAAACAGATGGGCATCTGCAAATACGGTGTAACTGAGACGCTGCAACTGCTGTGGCGTGAGCAGTTCACCATTGAGCCGTATCCCCCCTTGATCGGGTTGTAGTACACCACCAATAAGCTGTAGTAGTGTGGTTTTACCACTCCCATTCGAGCCCGTTACAAAGTGGATCTGGCGAGAGTGAAGTGCCAGATCGATCGGTCCGAGGGTAAAGAGTGGCGTTTGATTCTGATCGTAGTAACTAAAGCGTAGCCGCTCGCACTGCAGCGGCTGCGTGCGTAACTGCAGCACCGGCTGCTGCCGCTGTGTGATCGGATGTGGCGTCTGTGGCAACGACTTCAGATGCTGCTCAAACTCTCTTAACTTCATCAGTGAGATGCGTGCCTGCTCACTCCGATTGATACCATCGAGCAGCACCTCCCACGGCATAAATAGGAGGATACCGATCCCCTTGAGGATCTCGGTTGGCGTCAACTGTTCGGGTAGTTGGGGTGCTAGTAGCAGTAGGCCAAAAAAGAGCAGACTCCAAGTCGCAATCGCTAGTAGCTGTTGTACCACCTGTAGCCGACTCTGTCGCAACCGCCACCGATGGAGTCGATCTAGCGCTCCATTGAAACGATCACGAAAGAAGTGGCGCTGGCGCTGCGGATCGAGTTTTAACTCACGATTACCATAGAGCAGGTGGTCGAGCGAGGCGAATAGTGCCTGCTCATGCGCTCGCATCTGCTCTAGTGCTGCGCTGCGCAGACGCTGCGTGTAGAGATAGATCAGTAGTCCTACGAGCGTCACCAGTAGCGTCAACAATAGGATCGGCTGCGACACCAGCGCTAGGTAGATAAGTGTGCTGAGGATCAGCACTGAGGCGTGAATCGTACGGGTGATGGCATTGAGTCCATGGGCGATCGCTTCGATGTCATACCCTAAGGTGGTGTAGAGCGCCTCACGCGACACCGAGCGCTGATAACTAGAGAGCGTCACCTGCTGCAACTCATCAATCAAGCGGAGCCGAATCATGCTCACCGTGTTGGCAATCAGCCGGACAATCAGTCGCTGAAACTGGTGTGAGCTAATAAGCCAGAACAGCAGTCCTAACAGATAGAGCAGCAGTAGATGTAGTAACGCTTCGTTCGAGGCCTCCACCACATAGTGGATCAGCACCAGTAGGAGCAGATTGCTCAACGCGATAAGAGCGGCCAGTAGCAGAATGGTACGACCGCTCTGTACTAACTGCTGCCGCAATAGCGTAAAAATTGTCATGGCGCCCGCCCCCCTGAAACTGTTGCTGTTATCTCCTGTAGCTCACCATCTTGCATTAGAAAAACGCGATCGGCGCGATCAAAATAGCGCGCATCATGGGTCACCACTATCACCGTCTTGCCCTGCTGCTGCAGCGTCGGCAGTAGCGTGTCATAGAAGTGTTGTCGATAGTGGGGATCCTGCTCTGCGACCCACTCATCAAAGATGAGCAGCGGTTTATCCTCTAGTAGCAGGGTGATGAGTGCCAGCCGTTTACGCTCACCGGGCGAGAGATCGAGGGTACTAAAACGATCACCGAGCCACTCTACCTTATGGGCCAACCCAAACTGCTGTAATCCATCTTTTATCTGCTCCTCCCGCGCCGCTAGATCAGCGATGCCGTAGGGGCGATCAAACAGGTGAACATCATGGAAAATGACACTGAACAGATGGCGATAGTGGCTCATCTCCACCGCTGTACCATCGATCAAGATGCGCCCCTCGTGGGCTCGATAGAGTCCGGTCAGCAGCTTAATTAGGGTACTCTTACCGCTACCATTATGACCGATGATAAAGATCTGCTCCCCCCGCCGCAGAGTGAGCGAGAGCGGCCCTACCCGATGGTTAAACTGCCCATCGCGATCGTAGTAGTGGTAACAGACCTGATCGAGACGCAGGGTGTTAAAGCGACGCTTCAGTGGAGGTGGATCATCCTCATCACTCGCCACCGCTTCAACCACCGGTAGCGACTGCGCGAGCGCTAACAGTCGCTGCCAAGCACTCATCCCCTTGAGCGTGAACGGGAGCGCATCAATGAGGGTCCAGATCGGTTTCCAGAGAAAGAGGATGGCGGCCACGAGGATCGCGGTGGTTGCGGCATCGAGCGTGTAACTGATCGCAAACACCACGCAACCGAGCAGGATAAAGAAGCTCTGTGCTAACAGATTGGTCATGGTCACTTCGTTATAACCGAGCTGCGATCGCAGCTCTCGGATCTGATGCAGTGGCGGCAGCATCGCCTCGCGCACGAGGGCATCACTCAGCGCTGGATCGGCCTTCACCTCTTTAATACCATCGAGCATCTGCTGAAGCGCATCGAGAAATTGGCGCTCCTGATCGGCAATCTGGTGCATGGTACGGCTCATCTTGCGCCGCGTGAGACGATAACCGAACAGCAGCAGTAGTGACATCATCAGCAGCAGCATACCGGTTAGGGGAGAGAGCCAACTGATGTAGATCAGCGTCACCACCATAGCAATCAGTGCCTGCAGACCATTAAAGGCTTTTAGCACCGCATTGGAGATGATATTCGCTTCCACCAACGGATAGATAAAACGCCCCTTGTCATAGCGCTCTAGCTCGACCAGTGACGCATCACGCAGCAGCTCGCCGATGCGGCGCCGAATCGCTGTCAAGCGCTCCTCCACCAGTCGAGCCGCCCGCTCTAGTGCAATCGCCTTACTCCCGAGAGCGACTAACAGCAGCAGTCCAAACTGCACAAGTGCGTGCCAGTGGGGATGATTGCTCGGGTGGGTCACCGCCTCGATTACCACTTTGACCATCGCACCGGTTGCCATCCCGGAGAGTATCGACAAGAGCAGAACCAGCAGACTGCCGCGGGGTATCTGCCGCAGATCGATGAGCCGATCGGCGGTCGATGGATCGGTAGCGGCGCTACGCGACGTGGAGGGATTGGTGATGACGCTGACTCCTCAATGTTGGTTCTTATAACTCACTATACCGGTTGGTTTTAACCGTTAGAATCGCTATAGTGACTGCCACACTCTACTCTGTAAACTAAAGGCATCATCATGGCGAAACCGACGCCGCTGCAGGCGTGGCACCAAGCGCAGGGGGGGCGGCTGGTCGACTTCGCCGGCTGGTCGCTGCCGATTCACTACGGATCACAGATTAACGAACACCATGCGGTGCGGCAACATGCCGGTCTGTTTGATGTGTCGCACATGGGGATTGTCGATCTGCGCGGCAGTGGGAGCCGCGATCTACTGCGCTGGCTGCTGGCAAACGATGTGGCTCGACTCGATGAGAATCCCGGGCGCGCCCTCTATAGCTGTCTGCTAAACCCCGCTGGCGGTGTACTTGACGACCTAATCGTCTACTATATGTCGCCCGAGTGGTACCGAGTGGTGGTCAATGGGGCGACTCGCGATAGTGATCTGGCGTGGCTAACGCAGCACGCCGCTGGTCGTGGCGTGACGGTGACGCTGCGCGACGATCTGGCGATGGTGGCGCTACAGGGGCCGGCGGCCCCAGCCATCGGCGCACCGCTACTGAGTGAGCGCTATGCGATCGATGTCGCAGCGCTCTCCCGTTTTCAGGCCGCTGCGCAGGGTGACTACTTTGTTGGACGCACCGGTTACACTGGCGAAGATGGGTATGAGGTGATGCTACCAGCCGCTGAGGTGACACCGCTGGCTGAAGCACTCACTGCCGCCGGCGTTGCGCCGTGTGGACTCGGCGCTCGCGATACGCTGCGGTTAGAGGCGGGAATGAACCTCTATGGACAAGATATGGATAGCGGCGTCACGCCGCTAGAGTCGGGGTTAGCGTGGACCGTCTCGCTCACCGCAGAGCGCGATTTTATTGGTCGTGATGCGCTGCTTAAGCAGCGCACACTGGGCATCGCCCGCACCCTTGTTGGCGTGGTACTGCGTGATGCTGGCGTACTGCGACCACAACAGCCCGTACGCTGTGCTAGCGGCGGTGTCGGCGTGATCACCAGTGGTAGCTTTTCACCGACACTACAGCGCTCAATCGGCTTTGCCCGCGTCCCGGCGGGTGATGCCGATGGGTGTCGAGTCGAGGTGCGTGGCCGCGAATTGGCGGCACAGATCGTGCGACTGCCATTCGTGCGTAACGGGGTCGCAACCTTTCAACTCTAATCTAGGGTGAGTAAGCCTGATGAGCGAAGTGCCTGAGAACCTAAAGTATAGCGCTAGCCACGAGTGGGTACGGGCGGAGCCGGATGGGAGTGTGGTGGTTGGTATCACCCATCACGCGCAAGATCTGCTCGGCGACATGGTCTACATTGAGTTGCCGGAGGTGGGGCGTGCACTACGACTCAATGAGGAGTGTGCGGTGGTCGAGTCGGTCAAGGCTGCCTCCGATGTCTACGCCCCAATCGCCGGCACGATTGAGGCAGTCAATAGTGAACTCACTGCGCAACCGGAGCTGATCAATACGCTCCCCTATAGCGATGGCTGGCTATTTCGTCTCCGCCCGGAAATGCCAACCGCACTGAATGATCTGCTAGATGCTGACGGCTATCGCCGCCAGCTTGATGACGATAGCGGAGCCTAAACCGTACCATGCCGTTTATACCTCACGCTGCTGACGATGTGGCAGCGATGCTCGACACCATCGGTGTTGCGAGCATCGAAGCGCTATTTGATGAGATTCCAGCCCCTCTGCAGCAGTGCGATCTCAGCGCTATCGAGCCGGGCGAACCGGAGATGGTGGTGAGCCGTCTCGCCGCCGAACGGGCCGCCGCCGACGGGGTGCCGATCTGCTTTGTCGGTGCCGGTGCCTACGATCACCACATCCCCGCCGCAGTGTGGGATCTGGTAACCCGAGGCGAGTTCTACTCCGCTTATACCCCTTATCAAGCGGAGGCGAGTCAAGGCACGCTACAGCTCATCTACGAATTTCAGTCGATGATCGCTGCCCTCACCGCACTCGATGTTGCTAACGCCTCGCTCTACGACGGCGCGTCGGCACTTGCAGAGGCGGTGTTGATGGCGCTGCGTGGCAATCGGAGTAACCGCTCGCGACAGGTGCTACTACCGCGCACCCTCCATCCCGCCTACCGTGCGACGGTTGCCACCATCGTCACACCGCAGCAGGTGGAGCTGGAGACGATCGACTATCAGCGCGATAGCGGCACGCTCGATGTGGCAGCGCTCGCGCCATACGAGGCCAACCCGCCGGCGGCGCTGGTGGTACCCCAACCCAACTTCTTCGGTCAACTCGAAGCGGTCGATCAGCTCACTGACTGGGCGCATCGCCACGGTGTGCTGCTGATTGCGGTGGTCAATCCAATCGCCCTCGCGCTCCTAAAGCCACCCGGAGAGTGGGGCGAGAAGGGGGCCGATATCGCCTGTGGCGAGGGGCAGCCGCTCGGTATCCCGCTCGCATCAGGCGGCCCCTACCTCGGCTTTATTAGCTGCCGCGAGGCGCTACTCCGTCAACTCCCGGGACGACTGGTCGGGCGCACGGTCGATCGCGATGGAAAGCCCGGTTTCACCCTAACGCTGCAGGCGCGTGAGCAGCATATTCGCCGCTCCCGTGCCACCTCCAACATCTGCACCAATCAGGGATTGCTGGCGGCGGCCGCCACCATCTATATGGCGCTGCTCGGTAGTGATGGACTCACCGCAGTAGCGCGTGCCTGCCATGCTAACCGCAACGCGCTACTAACCGCGCTGACCGAGATCGCGCAAGTTGAGGCGCCATTTAGTGGTGCCGGCTTCCACGAAGCGGTGATTCGAATCGGTCAACCGGCCGATCAGATTATCCGGTCGCTAGCGGCACAGAATCTGATCGGCGGCTACCCACTCGCTAACGACTACCCAGAGCTGGGCGAAGATGCGCTGCTGATCTGCGCGACCGAGAGTCGCAGCGCGGCTGATATCAGCCGCTACCGCGACAACCTACAGCGCATTCTAGAGCGGCGTGGTCCCGCCTGCACCCGTTTGCGACCCGCTGATGGGCTATAGCGATGGGGGCGATACGCTTGACCTATCTCTGTCGGAGAGACCTCTGTGCTGATCTTTGAACACACCCATCCTGGCACCCGTAATCGTGCACAGCAGCCCGCTGCAGTTGCCGATACGCAGTTGGCCGATATCCCCGCCAATCAACTGCGGCAGCAGCCGGCGGCGCTACCTGCGGTATCGGAGCTGCAGGTGATACGCCACTACACGCGCCTATCGCAGCAGAACTTTGCGATCGATAGCCACTTCTACCCGCTCGGCTCCTGCACCATGAAGTACAACCCACGCGGAGCCAATCGGGCAGCGATGCAGCCCGGCTTTCTCAGTCGCCACCCCTACGCGCCGACCGCAAGTCACGCCCAAGGGTTACTCGCCTGCCTCTATGAGCTGCAGCAGATCCTCAAAGCAGCGACCGGCATGTGTGGCGTGTCGCTAACCCCGATGGCCGGCGCTCAAGGGGAGCTCGCGGGGATGGCGATGATTCGCGCCTACCATCTTGCGCGGGGGGATAGCCAGCGGTGTGAAGTGCTAGTGCCTGATGCCGCGCACGGCACCAACCCGGCAACTGCCGTGATGTGTGGCTATCGCGTCCGCGATATCCCCACTGATCGTAACGGCGATGTTGATATCGCCGCGCTACAGCAGGTGGTCGGGCCACAGACCGCCGCGATTATGCTCACCAACCCCTCAACCCTTGGCGTGTTTGAGCGCAACATCGAACCGATTGCTGCAATCGTCCACGCTGCCGGTGGTCTGCTCTACTACGATGGTGCCAATCTCAACGCCATCCTTGGTAAGGCGCAGCCGGCCCGGATGGGGTTTGATGTGGTGCATCTGAACCTCCACAAAACCTTCTCAACGCCGCATGGGGGAGGGGGGCCGGGAGCTGGTCCGGTGCTGGTGAATGAGCGACTTGAGCCGTTTCTACCCGTCCCGCTGGTGATCCAAGAGAGTGACGGCTACCGTTGGGTCGAAGCGCCCGAGCGTCCACAGAGCATTGGCCGACTCTCCACCTTTATGGGCAACGTCGGTATTCTGCTACGGGCGTGGGCCTACGCCCGGATGCTAGGTCGCGAGGGGCTACCGCGGGTTGCCGACTACGCCACCCTCAACGCCAACTACCTAGCGGCCCGTCTACGGCAGGCGGGATTTGATCTCGCCTACCCCGATCGCCGGGCGACCCATGAGTTTATCATCACACTGCGCCATGAGCAGAAGCAGTATGGGGTGAGTGCGATGGATTATGCGAAGCGGCTGCTCGATTATGGCCACCACGCCCCCACCACCTACTTTCCGCTGCTAGTGCCCGAGTGTCTGCTGATTGAACCGACCGAGACCGAGAGTCGAGCCACCCTTGATCGCTTTGTTGAGGCACTGATTGCGATCCGCGATGAGGGGCGCAGCAACCCCGATATACTCCACACCGCACCCCACACCCTACCGGTACGCCGGCTTGATGAGGTGCGGGCGGCGCGCGAGCCCGATCTGCGCTGGCGCTCTGGTAGCGGTTAACGCCAACCGATCATCGCAAGGGAGAGAGGCGCCGATGAGTGCACCCATCAATAAACCGGGCACCCGCGGTCTAACCCATGTCATTCACGCCTTAGGTTACTCACTCAAGGGGCTGCGGGCGGCGCTCCGTTATGAAGAGGCGTTTCGGTTAGAGCTGATCGCCGGGATGGTGCTGATGCCGTTAGCGCTGCTACTGGGCGATACCGGTGTTGAGCGGGCGCTACTGTTTGGCAGCTTAACCCTCGTACTGGTGGTGGAACTGATCAACTCGGCGATTGAGGCGGTGGTTGATCGCATCAGTGTCGAGTATCACACCCTCGCCGGCCGCGCCAAAGATATCGGCTCAGCAGCCGTTTTCATGGCGATGACCAACGTTATCATCACTTGGCTACTGATTCTTGGTGCGCACTGGTTCTAAGCCGATAGCCGCGCCCTCTCTAACAACCACAACGACACAACTAGGAGTGCTGTAACGCTATGTCCGCTCTCATCTGCGGCTCCATCGCCTACGACACCATTATGGTGTTTCACGATCGTTTCAAGACCCACATCCTGCCCGACAAAGTGCACATGCTCAATGTCTCTTTTCTAGTGCCGGAGATGCGGCGCGAGTTTGGTGGTTGTGCTGGAAACATCGCCTACAATCTGAAGCTGCTTGGCGGCACCCCGCGCATCATGGCGACGGTCGGTCACGACTTCACCCCCTATCGCCACTGGCTGCAGCAGCATGAGATCGATCTCAGCCATGTGTTAGAGTTAGAGCAATCCTTTACCGCACAAGCCTTCATCACCACCGATCTAGATGATAACCAGATCACCGCTTTCCACCCGGGGGCGATGAGTGATGCGCATCGCAATCGGGTCGATGATGCCGCCGGCATCCGAATTGGTATTGTGTCGCCAGATGGGCGAGAGGGGATGATTGCGCATGCGGCGCAGTTTGCCGCCGCCGGCATCCCGTTTATCTTCGATCCCGGTCAGGGATTGCCGATGTTCTCCGGTGAAGATATTCTGCAGTTCGTTGAGCAGGCGACCTGGATGGCGGTCAACGATTACGAAGCGCAGTTGGTGCAGGAGCGTACCGGTCGCACGCTAGCGCAGTTGGCCGAACAGTTAGAAGCGCTGATTGTGACTCGGGGCGGCGATGGCTCGCTGATCTATCACCGCGGGCGTGAGATCACCATTCCCGCCGCACCGGTTCGCGCTGTTAACGACCCTACCGGCTGTGGTGACGCCTATCGTGCTGGCCTACTCTACGGTTTTGAACGGGGTTTAGATATCGAAACAACCGGTCGGATCGCCGCCCTGTTGGGCGCGATTAAAATTGAGCAGCATGGTACTCAAAATCACCATACCACGCAGCAGCAGTTTAGTGACCGCTACGCGGCTGCATTTGGTGAGACCATTCTCATATAACTTAAGGAGCAACATAGTGATGCGTCAATCTCTCTCCTCTCCACTACTATTGAGCACGCTACTTCTCGCGAGCGGCGGTGCGGTCGCCACACCAGAGGTGACGGTTTCCGGTCTGCTAGAACTAGAGCTGAGCAGCAGCGAGGGGTTTGACCCCGCATTCGGTGGGGCACCCTCTTATGATCGTGACAACCGTAGCGATCTCCGCTTTGCGACTGCCTTTATGAGTATCGGTAGTCAAGTCAACGACTCAACCTACGCTGAGATATCACTCCTCTATGAGGAGGATTACACCCCACTTGAAGTTGACGCAGCGATGGTTGTGTTAGGCAATAGTGAGGTGTCACCCTGGTCGCTGCAGTTTGGTCAGCTCTACCTACCCTCCGGCAACTTTACCACCAACATGATCGACTATACGCTGCCGCAGGATCTGTTAGAGATTCGCGAGGCGGGGCTACAGCTCAACTACGCCGATAGTAGTGGACTCTACGGTAGCGCCTACCTGTTTGCGGGCGAGGTCGAAAAGCGCGGTAATAACGCCAACACCAATGGGTTTGGTGCGCAACTCGGTTGGCGCCAAGAGCACGATGCGGGCAGTATGGATGTTGGTGTCTCCCTACTCAACAATTTGGCTAATGGGCGCTGGATCAAGGGCTTAGATAGCGCCAGCGGGGGAGGTACGCTACAAGAGACGGGGATCAACGATGAGGTCGCCGCTTACGCACTGCATGCAAACGCCCAATGGGGTGATTGGGGCGTGGCATCGGAGTATGCGAGCGCTAGCAGCGCATTTCATGCCGACGATATCGCCTTCAACGGTCAGGGCGCGCAGCCGGCGGCGTGGAATATCGAGGGGAGCTACCAGTTTGTTGCCGCTACACGACCGATGGTACTAGCGGTCGGCCTGCAGGGGAGTCGCGAAGCGTACGCGATTGGCCTGCCGGAGCAGGAGTTGCTAATCAACCTCACCCTAGCGCTGGTTGAAGGCACCTCACTACGGCTAGAGTATAACCGCTATGAGGATTATGCCGTAACCGATGGCGGCAGCGGCGAGCAGGCTTCCCGCGTGATTGCCCGAATCAGTACCGAGTTTTAAAGTACCGAGGAGCCTTTGTCATGCTGCTGGAGCAGAAACTCACGATCCTTGAGAAGCGGATCAAAGCGATCGAGGATCGGGTGGATCGGATCAGCAAGCTAGAGGGTCGAATCAAAGAGCTGCGCGACGCCCAAGCCTTCACCGATAGTCGGATTAAGGATACCAACATGGCGTCGCAGGAGATCTTCAACCTCAAGGAGCAGATGAAACGCCTCGCGAATGAGATTGTTGCGGTCGAGAATAAGTTGCCGGGGATCCGCAAGGAGATCCAGAACTACTCGCGTGACAGCAACATGGGGATCCTATTCACCATCGGTGTCTTTGTGATGCTCGGCGTCGCGTTTATGATCTTTGGGTAGTGCGCAGCCGGTCGGTGCGCACTACCACATCAGATCATCCGGAATCTCGTAACGGGCATAGGGATCGGCGGCCTCAGCGGTCGGGGCAGCGCTAGCGGGCTGTGTCGGTGTGTTCAGAAGTACTAAGGCGAGCGCATCACGCGCTGCGATGCGCTCGGCAATCTCGCTCATGACCACCTCATAGCGCCCCCCCTGTTTAACGATCCCGGCTTGCCCTCGACCGAGCTGCTGCTGCAGCGCCTCCGTCACGTAGAGCTGCTTCAACTGCGTACCATCCTGAAAGTGGTAACGCACCTCACCGCCCTGACGATTGAGCTTATGCTCAGCGATCAGCTGCCGAATCTCCGCCTGCTGCGCCTGCCGCTGCTGCTGCTGCTGCCGTTTCGCATTGAGCTCGCGGTCGCGGGCCATCTTCTCCGCTTGCGCACTGTTATGCCGCTGCTGCTGCTGCTGGCGCTGCTGCTCCACTTCACCGCGCTGCCCCTTAACCTGTTTATGCCGCTGCTTTTTACTCTGCTGAAGTCGATTACGATCCACCAAACCAGCGTTAAGTAATTGATCCTGTAAGCTGTTACCCACGTACTGCTCCCCATCAGTTAGTTATGCTAAAAGTTTACCGTAGCGGCCAGCAATTTACCGATCGGCGCTGCCGATAGTCGCATCGCTGCCGCCGGGCGGCTAGAATAGCCGATTTGCAGCTCGACTCAACTTAACCCCCTAGAGGTGAAAAGGCATGGCAGATTATCAGATAGCACCCTCCATCTTGTCGGCTAACTTTGCACGACTTGGCGAAGAGGTCGATAACGTCTTAGCAGCGGGTGCGGATATTGTCCACTTCGACGTGATGGATAACCACTACGTTCCCAATCTCACCATCGGCCCACTGGTGTGTGACGCTCTGCGTAGTCACGGTGTGACCGCCCCGATCGATGTCCACCTGATGGTGAAACCGGTCGATCGCATTGTGCCCGATTTTGCCAAAGCGGGTGCCACCTACATCACCTTCCACCCGGAGGCGAGCGAACATATTGATCGCACCCTCGGGCTGATCCGCGAGAGCGGCTGCAAGAGCGGTCTGGTCTTCAACCCCGCAACCCCCCTCGACTACCTAAAGTATGTGATGGATAAGGTCGATATGGTGCTGCTGATGTCGGTCAACCCCGGTTTTGGTGGTCAGCAGTTTATCCCGGCGACACTCGATAAGCTGCGCGAAGCGCGGGCACTCATCGACGCCTCTGGCTACCCGATCCGACTCGAGATCGACGGTGGCGTAAAGGTCGATAACATCGCTGAAGTGGCTGCCGCCGGTGCCGACACCTTTGTCGCCGGTTCAGCCATCTTCAATGCCGGTAGCGATAGCGATCCGCATCGTTACGACAGTGTGGTCAGCGCCATGCGGGCCGAACTAGCTAAAGTGGGCTGATGATTGATTATGCGGCTACCAGAACTGGTGCTGATCGATCTCGATGGCACTCTCGTAGATAGCGTCCCCGATCTAGCCGCCAGCGTCGATGTGATGCGCCAGCAGCTTGATCTAGCACCGTGGGGTGAGGCGCAGGTGCGCCACTGGGTCGGTAACGGCGTAGAGCGACTGGTCAAGCGAGCGCTCACCGGCACCCTCGATGGCGAACCGGATGCGGCGCTCTATGCGCGGGCACTCCCGCTTTTCATGGATCACTATGGTGCCAACACCAGCACCCATAGCTGCCTCTTTCCCGGCATTGCCGAGGGATTAGCACAACTGCAACAGCGCGGATGTCGCCTCGGCTGCGTCACCAACAAAGCGGCGCGCTTTACCGAACCGCTACTGACCGATCTCGGCATCCGCGATCGCTTCGAAGTGGTGGTCAGTGGCGATACCTTGCCACAGAAAAAGCCCGATCCGGCACCGCTGCTACACGCCGCCTCGACGCTCGGTATTGCCCCCGCGGCGTCGCTGATGGTGGGTGATTCACAGCACGATGTGGCGGCTGCACGCGCCGCCGGTTTTGCCGTGGTCTGCGTCACTTATGGCTACAACCATGGTGAGCCGATCGCCGCCGCCAACCCCGATGCGGTGATCGATGCACTGCCACAGCTGCTGGATCTGCTAACCGATGAGTGAGCTGCTGCAACCCTCCGCTGAGCAGTTTGCTGAACTCGCGGCTGCCGGTTACAACCGCATCCCCCTAGTGCGGCAGGTACTCGCTGATCTCGATACACCACTGAGTACCTATCTAAAGCTCGCCGCGGGGCGTTACAGCTACCTGTTTGAGTCGCTACAGGGGGGGGAGAAGTGGGGGCGCTACTCAATCATCGGGCTCCCCTGTCGCGAGCTGATCCGAGTCAGCGGACGGCTGCTGATTCGGGAGCGCGATGGGGCGGTGCTAGAGCGCCATGAGCTGGATGATCCGCTAGTTTGGATCGAACAGTTTCAGCAGCGCTACCGCATCGCTCCCCTGCCTGGGTTACCGCGCTTTAGCGGCGGCTTAGTCGGCTACTTCGGCTACGATACAGTACGCTATATTGAGCCGCGCCTCGGCCCCTCACCCAACCCCGATCGCCTCGGCAATCCCGATATTCTGTTGCTCTTGTCGGAAGAGGTGGTGGTGTTTGACAATCTCAGCGGGCGCATCTCGCTGATTGTGCATGTTGATCCGGCCGAACCGGAGGCGTATGCCCGCGGCTGCGCCCGTCTCGACGCGCTAGAGGCGCGGATGGCAGCACCGACGCCGCGGCCGGCCACCACCACGCCGCGCCAGATCGATGAAAACGATTTTGTCTCCGGCTTCACGCAACAGGGTTTTGAAGCAGCGGTCGCACGGGCGCGTGACTACATCACCGATGGCGATATTATGCAGGTGGTGCTATCACAGCGCCTCTCGATCCCATTTCAGGCCCCGCCAATCAACCTCTATCGGGCGCTGCGGGGGCTCAACCCCTCACCCTATATGTACTTCCTCGATCTCGATGGCTACCAGATCGTCGGCTCATCGCCGGAGATTCTGGTGCGCTATGAGGAGGGGTTAGTAACGGTACGCCCGATCGCGGGTACTCGCCCGCGCGGTGAGGATGAGGTGAGCGATCAGGCGCTAGAGCAGGAGCTACTTGCCGATCCAAAAGAGCTTGCTGAGCATCTGATGCTGATCGACCTTGGCCGCAACGATGTCGGGCGGATCGCCGATACCGGGAGCGTCACCCTGACCGAAAAGATGGTGATCGAGCGCTACTCCCATGTGATGCATATCGTCTCTAACGTCACCGGTCAAACCACGCAGTCAGCGATGGCAGCGCTACGCGCCACCTTCCCGGCCGGCACCGTCTCAGGAGCACCGAAGATTCGGGCGATGGAGATCATCGATGAGCTAGAGCCGGTCAAGCGCGGTATCTACGCCGGTGCGGTCGGGTATCTCGGTTGGCACGGCCATATGGATACGGCGATTGCGATTCGCACAGCGGTGATTCAGCAGGGGCAACTCCATATCCAAGCGGGGGCGGGTATTGTCTACGACTCGGTGCCGGAACGGGAGTGGCAGGAGACGATGAACAAGGCGCGGGCGATGTTTCGTGCCGTCGCACTCGCGGAGGCGGGATTGATTTAACCGAACCGAGATCGCGGTGAAGTTATAACCCTGCCGACTAGCGGTTGTTGTGTTCGCAGGGTGTCATGCGCTGGCGGTAACGGCTACAATTGGCGCTCCTATTGAACTAACCTTTTGAGGCTCTCTGTGCGCCTGAGTGCAAGCCAATTTCGCGCCTGGGAACACAAATCGATCACCCTGCTGGGGATGTCGGGCGTCGGCAAGACGCGACTGGCACATCTGCTGCGGCAGGGGGATTGGTTTCACTTCTCTGCTGACTACCGTATCGGCACCCGCTATCTGGGTGAGGCGATTCTCGACAACATCAAACTGCAGGCGATGCAGATCCCCTTCCTGCGCGATCTGCTCCGCTCCGACTCCATCTACATCAGCAATAATATCACCGTCGATAATCTGCGGCCGGTCTCCAGCTTTATGGGCAAGCTCGGCAATCCGGAGCAGGGGGGGCTAGCGCTACCGGAGTTTAAGCGCCGCCAAGCGCTCCACCATACCGCGGAGGTCGCCGCGCTGCAGGATGTGCCGGCGTTTATCGATAAGGCGCAGAGCATCTACGGCTACTCCCACTTTGTCAATGACGCCGGCGGCAGCCTCTGTGAACTGGATGAGCCGGGATTGTTGGAGATGCTCGCCGCCCATACACTGCTGCTCTACATTCGGGCAAGTGATAGCGATGAGCAGGCGCTGATTCGCCGCGCCGCTGCCGATCCGAAACCGCTCTACTACCGCGACACCTTCTTAGATGAGCAGTTGAACCACTACATGGCCGAACGCAATATCGGTTATGTTGCCCAGATCGATCCCGATCACTTTGTGCGCTGGGTCTTTCCACACCTCTTCTACGCCCGCATCCCGCGCTACGAGATGATCGCCCGCGACTATGGCTACTGCGTCACCGCGGCCGAGATTGCGGCGGTCAACAGCGAAGCCGATTTTATCGAGTTGGTGGCGCAGGCGATTGAGCGGCAGTCACAGGAGCATCTCTGATGCCACTCGTGGCCAACAGCGCACTACCCACCTATGAGCGCCTGCGCGATGAGGGGCAGACCATCCTCTCATCGACGACCGCACTACACCAAGATATTCGGGAGTTGCATGTCGGTCTGCTCAACATGATGCCGGATGCAGCGCTAGCCGCTACCGAACGCCAATTCTTTCGGTTGATAGGGCAGAGTAATCAGATTGCCCAGTTTCACATGCACCCCTTTACCCTGCCGGAGCTACCGCGTGGTGCAGCGGCGGCGGCCCACATCGCCGCGCACTATGACGATTTTGCCACGCTACAGGCGCAGGGGCTCGACGCCTTGATCATTACCGGCGCGAATGTCACCGGTAATCAACTCTCTACGCAGCCCTTTTGGCAACCGCTCATTGAGGTGGTCGACTGGGCCTACCACCACGTCACCTCCACCCTCTGCTCCTGCCTCACCACCCATGCGGTACTGGAGTTTCGCTACCAGCAGCCGCGCCAGCCACTTGGATTTAAGCGCTGGGGGGTCTACCCGCACCGCGTTGTCATGCCGCGCCACCCGCTAGTGAGTGGCGTCAACACCCGTTTCGATGTTCCGCACTCCCGCTTCAATGAGGTGACGCGGGCGCAGTTTGATGCCGCCGGCTGTCCGGTACTGGTTGAGAGTACAGGCGCTGGCGTGCACTTGGCGGTGAGTGAAGATCTGTTTCGACTGGTCCTGTTCCAAGGTCATCCGGAGTATGATGCTATCAGTCTACTAAAAGAGTATAAGCGTGAGGTGAACCGCTACAGTAGCGGCAGCCGCGCCGACTACCCTCCGCTCGTTGATAACTACTTCAGTGAGCAGTGTGCGGCGATCCTCGATGAGCATCGTGATCGCGTTGTGGCCGCCCGTACCACCGGTATTGCGCCACCACCCTTTCCTGAAGCACTGGTGGCCACCTATCTCGATAATACGTGGCACGATAGTGCCGAGGCGGTTATTAACAACTGGATCGGCATGGTCTACCAACTCACCGATCTTGATCGCCGCGAACCCTTCAAAGCGGGCATCGACCGTGACGATCCGCTCGCACTGCGTCACTAAAACATCGATAAAGCGGTGCTATACAGCGCTGCCTAGGCCACATAACCTGAGGGTTAGGCGCTGCAAACTGAAAACTTAGCTCAAGGGGGATAGCCAATGAGTGTACCTGTCATCATCTGTGACGACTCCGCCGTCGCGCGTAAATCGCTAGCGCGGGCACTACCAGCCGGCTGGGACGTGACGCTGACCCTCGCTAGTGGCGGCGCCGAAGCATTATCAGCGATCCGTGAGGGGAAGGGGGATATCCTCTTTCTCGATCTCACCATGCCGGAGGTCGATGGCTTTGCCGTACTCGAAGCGATTCGGCGTGAAGATCTCCCAACTATGGTGATTGTGGTCTCGGGTGATATTCAACCGGAGAGTCAGCGGCGCGTCGCCCAGCTTGGCGCGGTCGCATTTCTGAAAAAGCCGGTCAACAGTGAAGAGCTCACCACCGTTCTACGCGATTATGGTGTCTTAGGTGTCCTCTCACCGACTGCGGTGTTGCCGGAGATGGCGACCGACTTTAGCGACTGGATACAGGAGCTGTTTAACGTTGCGATGGGACGCAGCGCCGATCTGCTCGCCGCAATGATTGGCGAACCGGTCGAGATGCAGGTACCTGAGGTGAGTCAAATCACGCCCCAAGAGCTCGATCAGAAGCTAGCTAAGGTGGTTGAACTCACCGATAGCGGTGAGGGGCTATCACTGGTGTCGCAGGGTTTTATTGGCGGTGGGATCAGCGGTGAAACGCTGCTCTTCTTCCAAGATCACCAAGCCGCCGATCTGGCCGCTCTGATGGGGTATGCTGAGCGTCTCGATCACGCAGCCGAAGTGGAGCTACTGACCGAAGTGGGCAACATCCTCGTCGGTGCCCTGCTGCGCGGGATTGCCGATCAGCTCGATATCCACTTTAGCCAAGGGCAGCCGCAGATCCGCAATGTCGATGGCGCGGATCGATCCCCCCCGCTGCGCTGTCGATTGCAGCCCCCGGCGACACTGCTACGCATCAGTTTCGGCTTCCGGATTGGCCACGCCGCCGTCCACTGTCGCCAGAGCGTCCTGCTTACCGAAACCTCACTGGCACGGCTGCAGCAGCTAGCCAGCTACATTCTGGAGTAATTGCGTTATGGCAACCTCATCGAGCGCGAGTGATGCGATTGGTAACATCCATTGGCTATTCGGTATTCTCCAAAATATCGACGTCGGTCTCGTGGTACTCAACCGCCGCTACGAAGTACAGCTCTGGAACGGCTTTATGGAGGATCACAGCGGTCACCGCGCTAGTGACACCATCGGTCACGATCTCTTTGAGCTGTTCCCGGATATCCCGGCCGCGTGGCTAAAGCGCAAGATCGACTCGGTCTTTCTGCTGAAACATCGCGCCTTTGCCACTTGGCACCAGCGCCCCTATCTGATGCGCTTTAACAGCTACCGTTCGATCACCGGTGATGCCGACTGGATGTACCAGAACCTCACCATCTTCCCGCTGATGGCACTGACCGGATCGATCGATCACGTCTGCCTTATCATCTACGATGTCACCGACACCGCACTCGATGAGATCGCACTCCAGCAGGCAAACGCAGAGCTTGATCGCCTCGGCCGCACCGATGGGCTTACCGGGCTACACAACCGCCGCTCATGGGAGCTGCAGCTAGAGCAGGAGCTACGCCGCCACCGCCGCAGCGGTCGAACGGCGGCACTGGTGATGTTCGATATCGATCACTTCAAACGGGTCAACGACACCTATGGCCACCAAGCCGGGGATGCGGTAATTCGTGCAGTGGCGCAAGCGGCCGCTGATGCGAAGCGTGAGGTCGATATCGCCGGTCGTTATGGTGGTGAGGAGTTTGGTGTCGTGCTGATCGAGACCGATAGTAGCGGCGCAATACAGTTTGCCGAACGCCTCCGTCAACAGATCGAAGCGACCCCGATACACCACGAAGGGATCACAATCAACGTCACTATCTCGCTCGGCGTCGCCGTATTAGAGAGCGATATCACCAACTGCAGCGGCTGGATTGAACAGGCCGATCAAGCGCTCTATCGCTCGAAGAAGGGTGGGCGCAATCGGGTCAGTTAAGTTATCGATTGTCAGCGCACTAGAACGCGATAGCGTGCTGCGCTGGCTAATCACTAAGTTCTCATTAACCGCTCACGCCGAACCGAACAAGGAGCAGAGCCGCTACGATGTGCGATAGAGTCGCTAGTGCCACCGATGCACCCCTCCAACTCGCTGCCGAACAACTGATCGCCGCCGGTGCGCGTCTCCATCAGCAGGGGATGGTACCGGCTACCAGTGGTAACTTCTCGATCCGACTGGCCGATGGGCGGATCGCCATGACCGTCTCTGGCCGTCACAAGGGCGCGTTAACGCGCGCCGATATTATGTCGCTCAGCGCCGCTGGGGTGCCGCTAGATGCGCAGCAGCCCTCGGCTGAGTGTGGCCTACATCTACAGATCTACCGTCACGATCCGGCCGCCGCTGCCATTTTGCACCCCCACTCACCGGCCGCCACCGTCATCTCACGGCAGCGGCAGGGTGAGTTGCAGCTAACCGGTTATGAGCTACTGAAGGCGCTGCCCGGTATCAGCAGCCACACCGCGACGGTGACGATCCCGATCTTCGATAACGATCAAGATATACCGCGCCTAGCGGCGCGGGTGGCCGACTGGATGGCGAACCACGATCCGACGCCGGCCTATCTCATTGCCGGTCACGGCTTCTACACCTGGGGCGCTAACATCGATGCCGCACTCCGGCAGGTGGAGGCGCTAGAGTTTCTATTTGATTGTGAATTGAGGTTGCAATAGCGTCATGAGCGCACTAACTCTCTATCATGCCACTGGCGAACGCGCCGGTGAGACCCTCCGCGACCACGCCGAGATTAGCGCTCAGCTTGCCGCTATCGGGGTGCGTTTTGAGCGCTGGCAGTGTGATCAGCCGCTCGCCGCCGATGCCGATAGCGCAGCGGTGGTCGCCGCCTACCGTGCGGATGTCGATCGACTCACCGCTGAGTACGCGTTTCAGTCGCACGATGTGGTGTCACTGCGACCCGATCACCCCGATCGCGCCGCCTTTCGGGCGAAGTTCCTGAATGAACACACGCATGCTGATTTTGAGGTGCGCTTCTTTGTTGGTGGGCGGGGGCTCTTCTATCTCCATATCGATCAGCAGGTGCTACTGCTGCTGTGCGAAGCGGGCGATCTGGTGTCGGTACCGGCTGGAACGCCCCACTGGTTCGATATGGGCAGCGCCCCCGACTTCACCTGTATCCGCTTCTTTACCATCGCCGATGGTTGGGTCGGTGACTTTACCGGTAGCGATATTGCCAGCCGCTTCCCCGATTTTGATCAGCACGTTGAGACACTATGATTCGGGCAATTGTCACCGACATTGAGGGGACTACCTCATCGTTAGCGTTTGTTAAGGATGTGCTCTTCCCCTACGCTCGTCGCCATCTTGCGCCATTTATTCGAGCGCACGCCAACGCTCCGGAGGTCGCGGCACTACTCGCCGCTGCGCGAACTGTTGCGGATCTCGCAAGCGATGCACCGCTGACCGCGTTGATCGCCACTTTAGAGCGCTGGATCGATGAGGATCGTAAAATCACTCCGCTTAAGTCGCTACAGGGGCTGATCTGGCAGGCGGGCTATCGTGATGGCGCGTTTCAGGGGCATATCTACCCCGATGCGGCAGTGCAGTTGCGACAGTGGCAGCAGCAGGGGATTGCCCTCTACGTCTACTCCTCCGGTTCGGTTGCAGCCCAGAAGCTACTCTTTGGGCACACCGCGGCGGGCGATCTGACCCCTCTATTTAGCGGCTACTTCGATACCCAGATCGGTGCGAAACAGGAGCGCGCTGCCTATCAGCAGATCGCCACGACCCTCGCCATCCCCGCCACTGAGATCCTATTCCTCTCTGATGTGACTGCCGAACTGGACGCAGCCGCCGCCTGCGGTTTTGCTACCTGTCAACTACTGCGCGAAGGGGTGGTAGCAGAGGCGCAACCGCGCCATCGTCAGGCGGTCGATTTTCACGCGGTCGCGGCGCTGCTAGCGCCCCAATCTGAATCAGCAGGGGCGTGACCTCAAATAGTCGCAAGGGGGGTTGGCCCGCTGTACCGACTATTCAGCGACAATCAGCGCCGCGATCTCATCGCGGCGCGCTGCCATCAGCGCCGCATCACCGCGACTCTCAACATTGAGTCGCAGTACCGGCTCGGTGTTAGAGCTGCGCACGTTAAAGCGCCAATCGCTAAACTCAACACTCACCCCATCGGTGTGATCAATCTGCTCCGGAGCCGGTCGGTAGTGCTCAAGGATGCGAGCGGTCGTCGCCGCGCTATCCGTGACGGTGAAGTTGATCTCGCCACTACAGGGAAAAGCCGCCATCCGATCATTCACCAGTGCCGAGAGTGGCCGCTGTTCGCGGCTCAGGTGATCGATCAGCAGCAGCCACGGAATCATCCCAGAGTCGCAGTACGCAAAGTCACGGAAGTAGTGGTGAGCGCTCATCTCGCCCCCATAGATAGCGTTCTCGGCGCGCATCCGCTCTTTGATAAAGGCGTGGCCGGTCTTGCTCTGCACAGCAATGCCGCCGGCCATTTGCACCTGCTCAATCGTATTCCAAGTGAGACGCGGATCATGCACAATCTTCTCCCCCGGATGGTGCTGCAAAAAGGCGCTCGCCAGTAGTCCGACAATGTAGTACCCCTCAATAAAGCGCCCCTGCTCATCAAACAGGAAACAGCGATCAAAATCGCCATCCCACGCAATCCCCAGATCGGCGCCATGCGCCCGCACCGCATCGGCGGTCGCCGCCCGGCGCTCAGGTAGAAGTGGATTGGGAATCCCGTTCGGAAAGTGACCATCCGGCGGGTAGTGCACCTTAATCAACTCCAGTTGCGGTAGGTGCGGGGCGAGTTGATCGAGCACCAGACCCGCCCCCCCATTACCGGGATTGACCACTAACCGCAGCGGCTGGAGCGCCGGCTGATCGAGATAGCTAAGTAGATGAGCAATGTAGGCAGGGCGGGCCTCGATCGGGGTGATCTGGCCACCCTGGGTCACCGCGCTAGGGGCGCTCGCTAGCTGCTGTACCAAATCACCGATAGCGTGTAGGCCACTATCACCGCTGATGGGACGTGCGCCCGATCGCACCAGTTTCATGCCGTTATAGTCGATCGGGTTGTGGCTGGCGGTCACCATGATGCCGCCATCGACCGGCTGATTGGCGGTGGCAAAGTAGACCTCCTCGGTACCACAGAGGCCAATATCGAGCACATCACACCCCGCCGCGTTAATACCGGCAGACAGGGCCGCTGCAAGCGGTTCACTACTGAGCCGAATATCGCGGCCGACCACCAGTTGCTGCGCCTGCAAGTGGGTCGCGGTGGCAAACCCGATCCGCCATGCTAGATCCTCATTGAGCTGATCGGGAACACGACCACGAATATCGTAGGCCTTAAAACAGGGTAGGGGGGGTGCCATGAACCGATCCTCTTTTGCGATGTGGCGTAGCGTGAATGCGACATTATACCGGTTACATGGTATCTTTTTCGGCTCCAACAGACTATCTACCATCAACCGCGGAGTCATTGTGAAGGGCGCACTGCATCAGATCCAAGCACGCTACGACGCCGCAGAGGATCGCATCCTACTGCGGATTAAGACCAGTGACAAAGCGGAACTGCGCTTCTGGCTCACGCGTCGCTACCTAAGCCACCTCTGGCCGCCTCTCTACACGATGATGGATGCTACGCTGAGCAGTCAGGCGCTCGGCGCGAGTGCCGATAGTGGCGTTGCCAGCGATCCTAGTAGTCGGGCGGCGCTGCGCTCATTTGCGCACGATGCAGCGGTGGCTAATGCCGATTTTCAGAGCCGCTACGAGGAGGAGAGCCATGAACTACCGCTCGGTGAGCAGCCGGTGTTGTTGACCCGAATCGGGCGAAAACGGCTAGAGGATGGTACTTTTCTACTCTCGATGCACCCGCCAAAGGGGTTGGGGATCGACTTAAAGTTATCGAGCCACCTGCTACATGGCTTGGTGAAACTGCTCAGTGATGCGGCGCGTAAAGCGGAGTGGAATCTCGACTTTGGGGTTGAGGTGGAGGCGAATACGCCCCCTAGCTCACGACTATTGAACTGATCGGCGCGGCGCTTCAGTTGCGCCAATAGGTGGGGGTAAAGAGCACCAGTAGGGTGAAGATCTCAAGGCGTCCGAGCAGCATCGCCAGACTCAGTAACCACTTAGCAAAGTCGCTCATGGTCGCATAGTTGCTCCCCACCTCACCCAAACCGGGACCGAGGTTGTTGATACAGGCAGCAACGGCAGAGAAGGCGGTGATCTGATCGAGTCCATCAGCCATCAGCAGCAGCATCAGTAGACTAAAGATCGCCACATAGGTGGCAAAAAAGCCCCACACCGCCTCAATCACCCGACTATCGGCGCGTTTACCACCGATCCGGATCGGGATCACGGCATTCGGGTGGATCAGCCGCTGGATCTCGCGCACCCCCTGTTTAAATAGCAGTACAAAGCGGATCACCTTCATTCCACCGCCGGTCGAGCCGGCACAACCGCCGATAAAGCTAGCAAACAGCAGTAGCACCGGCAGAAAGCTCGGCCAGTTGTGGTAGTCACTGGTGGTAAAACCGGTCGTGGTACCAATTGAGACCGCCTGAAAAACCCCGTGTAGCAGTGCCCGCTCCGGGGTGGTAAAGGTCTGGTGGTAGTAGAGAAAGAGGCTGGTGATCACCGCCACTAAACCGAGGATCAACAGATAGGCGCGTAGCTCACTATCACCGCGGTAGGGGGCGAGCGAGAGGCGACTCCAAGCGGCAAAGTGGAGAGCAAAGTTGATCCCGGCAAGCAGCATAAAGAGGATCGCAACCGCCTCAATCAGGGGTTGATCCTGAAAGTAGCCCATCGACGCATCGTGGGTTGAGAAACCACCAATCGCCACAGTCGCGAAGGCGTGGCTAATCGCATCAAATAGATCCATACCGGCGACCCAGTAGGCCATCGCACAGGCGAGCGTGAGCCCCAGATAGAGGTACCAGAGGGTCTTAGCGGTCTCGGTGATGCGTGGCGTCAGTTTATTATCTTTGACCGGCCCTGGGGTCTCTGCTCGGTAGAGCTGCATCCCCCCGATACCCAGCAGCGGTAGAATCGCCACTGCTAGCACAATAATCCCCATACCACCGAACCACTGTAGCTGCTGTCGATACCAGAGGAGCGAGGTTGGCAGATCATCGATGCCAACCAGCAGCGTCGCACCGGTGGTAGTTAAACCGGAGATCGACTCAAACACCGCGTCGGTCCATGAGATCGCCGGTGTGATACCGAGCAGCAGCGGCAGGGCACCAAAGAGTCCTAGCACCACCCAGAACAGCACCACCACCATAAAACCGTCTCGCAACAGCAGCTCTTGATGGCAGTGGCGCGTTGGCAGCCAGAGTAGAAAGCCGGTTCCTAGCGTGACTGCCAATGAGAGGGTAAACGCCGACAGCGCACCATCATCAACGCTTAATGCGATGATGAGCGGGGGGAGTAGCGTGGTACTAAAGAGCATCAGCAGCAGCCCCAAAATACGGATAATGGTAGCGCTCCGCATCGCTTTAAAAGAAACCGAATGCGACCGAGAAGAGCTGCTCAACCTCACGCAACTGGCGCTTATCGACCACAAACAGAATCACATGGTCGTTCTCCTCAATCACCGTGTCGTGGTGGGCGATAATCACCTCCTCATCGCGCACAATCGCCCCGATGGTAGCGCCATGGGGGAGTGGGATCTGCTCTACACTGCGACCGACCACCCGCGACGACTGCTTATCGCCATGGGCGATCGCCTCAATCGCCTCCGCCGCCCCCCGCCGTAGCGAGTGCACCATCACCACATCGCCGCGGCGTACATAGGCCAGTAGCGTACCAATAGTCGCCTGCTGCGGTGAGATGGCGATATCGATATCGCTACTCTCAACAAGATCGACATAGGCGGTACGGTTAATCAGCGCCATCACCCGCCGCGCGCCGAGTCGCTTCGCTAACATCGCGGCGAGAATATTCGCCTCATCATCGTTAGTCAGTGCGCAGAAGATATCGCTATCGGCGATCCCCTCATTAAGTAGCAGTTCACGATCAGCGGCGTCACCGCGCAACACAATGCAGTGCGCTAACTGTTCGGCGATCGCTTCGGTACGGCTACTGTTGTGATCAATCAGTTTCACTTGGTAACGCCGCTCTAACGCCTGCGCGAGACGGGTACCGATGTTACCGCCGCCGGCAATCATGATCCGCTTATAGGGTTTATCGAGACGCCGCAGCTCACTCATCACCTTACGGATATTACGACGAGCGACGATAAAGAAGACCTCATCATCCGCCTCAATAACCGTATGACCCTCAGGAATAATGGCGCGATCGCGCCGGTAGATTGCCGCCACCCGGGTATCGACTCCCGGCATGTGATCGCGCAGCGTTCGCAACTCATGCCCAACTAGCGGGCCGCCGTAGTAGGCCTTGACCGCGACCAGTTGCACCACTCCATTGGCAAAATCGAGTACCTGCAGTGCGCCCGGATGCTGGATCAGCTGATGGATGTAGTCGGTTACAAGCTGCTCTGGACTGATAATCAGCGTTGCCGGCATCGACCCCTGCTCAAATAGCTCAGGGTATTCGATATAGTCCTGCGTTCGGACACGGGCGATGCGCGTTGGCGTCCGAAATAGCGTGTGTGCGACCTGACAGGCGACCATATTGGTCTCATCAGAGTTGGTGACCGCAATCACCATATCAGCATCAATCGCGCCGGCGCGCGCTAACACCGAGGGGTGCGAACCCTGACCATAAATAGTACGCAGATCGAGCCGATCCTGCAGCGTCTGCAACCGCTGCTGATCGGTATCGACCACCGTAATATCGTTCGCCTCGCTAACCAGATTCTCCGCTAGCGACGATCCCACCTGCCCTGCACCGAGGATCAGAATCTGCATACCATCTCACTCACACACAACGTGTCGGCGATCGAACCCATCTGCCACTCCTGCTGCAACCGCAAGCGCCAGAACTACGCCGCTAGCGCTGCACGTAGTTGCGCAATCACCGGAAGGGTGTCGGGAGCGACGCCATGCCAGAGCTGATAGGAGAGCGCGGCTTGCTCTACCAGCATCCCTAAACCATCACGACGATAGGCGATCCCCTGCTGCTCACCCCAGGCTAAGAAGGGGGTTGGGCGCGCCCCATACATCATGTCGTAGAGCGCGCTGGTTGCGTGACAGAGGTGAGCCGGTAACGGCGGTAGCTCCCCCTGTAGACTCGCGGCAGTGCCGTTGATAATGAGATCAAACGGATCGAGCGCCGCTAGCTCTGGATATCCGCCGCCACTGAGCGCGACGTCGGGATGAGCAAACTGCAGCGCTAACGCCTGCGCCCGCGAAGCGGTACGGTTAGCGATATGGATCGCAGCGGGGGCGGCGGCTAACAGCGGGCCCAACACCCCACGCACCGCCCCCCCAGCACCGAGCAGGAGGAGTCGTCGGCCCGCGATCGCAAATCCCGCTTGCCGCTCCAGATCGCGCACCAGCCCAACTCCATCGGTGTTATCACCGAAGAGACGACCATCCGCCTCAAACCGAACCGTATTCACCGCCCCAGCCAACTCCGCCCGCTCACTGCGCGTATCGACCAGCCGCCACGCATCCTGTTTAAACGGGACGGTGATGTTGAGTCCATGCCCCCCCTGCGCCTGAAAATTGCCCATCGCCTGCGCCAGACCACCCGGTTCGACCAGAATCGCCTGGTAGTCGATGCGCTGCCCCGATTGGGCAGCAAATAGCGTGTGAATGCGCGGTGACTGGCTATGACTAATCGGATTACCCATCACCCCATAACGGCGCGGTGCCGCATCAAAATCGAGCAGTGACATCAACGCAATCCTCAACCACCGCCACACTGCTGCTCGCGCAGCCACTGCGCGGCGCGCTTAGCAAAGTAGGTGAGTACCCCATCGGCACCCGCGCGCCGACAGCCGAGTAGCGACTCCAGCACCACCGCCCGCTCGTCGAGCCAACCATTCTGGGCGGCGGCCATCAGCATCGCATACTCACCACTGACCTGATAGACAAACGTCGGCACCCCAAACTGCTGCTTCACCCGCTGCACAATATCAAGATAGGGCATCCCCGGTTTAACCATCACCATATCGGCCCCCTCCTCCAGATCGAGCGCCACCTCCCAGATCGCCTCATTGCTGTTCGCCGGATCCATCTGATAGGTACGCTTATCGCCACCGCCGAGATTAGCTGCCGAACCGACCGCATCCCGAAATGGGCCATAGAAGCTGGAGGCGTACTTAGCGGAGTAGGCCATAATCCGCGTATTACGATGCTGCTCCTCCTCTAGCGCCTCGCGGATCGCGGCGATGCGTCCATCCATCATATCGGAGGGGGCGACCACCTGCGCGCCCGCTTCTGCATGCGACAGCGCCTGACGCACCAGCGCCACAATCGTCTCATCGTTAAGCACATACCCCCGATCATCAATCAGGCCATCTTGACCATGACTGGTAAAGGGATCGAGCGCCACATCGGTCATCACCCCCATCTCTGGAAAGCGCTCCCGGATCGCACGCGTTGCCCGCTGTGCCAACCCCTCCGGATTCCACGCTTCGGCAGCATCGAGACTCTTACGCTCTGGCGGCGTTACTGGAAACAGCGCCACCATCGGCACCCCGAGTTGTAGCAACTGCTCCACCTCCGCCAACACCCGATCAATCGAAAGCCGCTCAATCCCCGGCATCGACGGCACCGCCTCACGCTCATCACGCCCCTCAATCACAAACATCGGGTAGATCAGATCGCTCGCATCGAGCCGCTGCTCCGCCATCAACCGACGTGAGAAGTGATCACACCGCATCCGCCGGCGGCGCACCCAAGGATAGCTACCGCGTGTTGTCTCAAGAGAGTTCACTATCAAGCTCCAAATAGAAGTCGCTTATGACCAAAGCGGCGATTCTAGCGCACTTCCCCAACCATGTTCGAGGTCAGGCCTGCTTCCTTGCTTAACTCTCCGGTGTCAGATCGAACCATATAGAGATGAGGAACCGCGATCGGCGAGGTGCCGAAAGATCGTTAGCTCAGGTGTGAGCGGGGCGTGCTAAGTGCGATAAAAGGAAGTAGAGGGGAGGGGAAGGAAGTAGAGGGGCGCGACCGACGCGATAGAAGCGGTTGGCCGCGCACCGCTCGCTAGCGCACGACGATCAGAGACCGCACATACCGCTAGCGCAACCACCGGTAGCACAAGGCGGCATATCACCACCGCCACCAAAGCCACCCTTCGTGATCACGGCACCGCCAGTTAGCAGTTTAGTGACCGGCGCATCGGTAGGGGTCTCACCGCTGTCGATACCGGCTAGCTCACAGAGCTGCCCCCAACTGGTAACGCTATCGCTCATCCGGTGCTGCACCTCAACCGTGCGGCCGTTGGTTTCACAGTGGTAGTCGTAAGTTGGCATCAATTGCTCCTCTCACAGTCGTTGGTTTCAGGAATGGTGCCATTATAGCGCCATTCGCCCCTCTGTATAAGCATTTGCTAACGTGTTGGCGTAACCGCTACCGCTGCGCCTGCCACACTTCGAGTGCCGCCAACAGCGCCGCATCACCTGCCCCCGCTGCCAGTCGTGGCGGCTGCTTGAATCCGAGTGTGGCCGCCAGCGCGATGTTCCGCTCACCCACTAGCAGCAGCGGTAACTGCCGTAACCACTCACCGCCGCCGGCCCGATCGATCAGTGTGCAGAGATTACGCAGCGCCTCGCCACTTGTGACGGTGACCATCGCTACCCGATCGCGCTGCTGCAGCAGTGCCGCCGCATCACTCGCCGGTAGCTGCCGCTGATAGAGCTCAGCGTACACCACCTCAGCACCGCGCTGGCGTAGTACCGATGCGAGTAGCTCGCGCCCACCCACCCCGCGCACAATCACCACCCGCTGCTGCTGCAACTGCTGCAGCGCCGGTAGCGCTAGCAGCCCCTCACTATCGTAGCGGCCACTCGCCGGTAGCAGATCGGGCGCACGCCCGAAGTGATCCTGTAGGGCGGCGGCGGTCGCATCACCCACTGCCGCTAACCGCGGTGCGCTCGGCAGACCATCAGGTAGCAGGGGAACCGCCTGCGCGACCGCGTTCGGGCTAATGAAGATAAGTAGCTGCGCCGCCGCCGCCGCCGCGAGTGCCGCTAGCGCTGCCGACCGATCAGGCACCGGCGCAATCGCTAACACCGGAAAGGGAATCGCCTCCCACCCCGCTGCGGTCACAGCGGCGATCAGCCCGGTCGCTTGGTGCGCCGGTCGCGTGATGAGCACACCGCGCGGCGGTTGCATCGGAATCGAATCAGTCGGCCGTCGCGTGAAGTTCAGCTAAAATCGCTGCCGCCCCGCGACTTAGCAGATCGTCGGCCAGCACTTGACCTAACTCCTCCGCCTGCTCAACATGGCCGCTAATATCACCCCGAATCAGCGTGCTACCATCGCTGCTACCAACCAGCCCGCGCAGAAAGAGCACCCCATCACTCAACTCAGCATATCCGCCGATCGGTACCTGACACCCGCCGCGCAACCGCGCATTCATCGCCCGCTCGGCCATCACCCGCGCTGCGGTTGGGGGATGGTTAAGCGGCGCTAATAGTGCATTCACCTGCGCATCATCGCGCCGACACTCAATCCCCACCGCACCCTGACCGACCGCCGGTAGGCAGAGTCGACTATCGAGTCGTTCGCCGATCCGATCACTAAAACCGAGCCGTAGCAGACCGGCAGTAGCGAGGATGATCGCATCAAACTCACCGGCATCCAGTTTAGCCAACCGACTATTAACGTTACCCCGCAGGAAACTGATATTGAGATCGGGACGCGCCGCTAAGAGCTGCGACTGACGGCGAAGACTAGAGGTACCAACCCGCGCCCCCAGCGGCAGCGCAGCAAAGTTGGCGTGGTGATTGGAGACGAACGCATCGTGTGGATCTTCACGTTCGCAGATGATCGGTACATGGAGTTCCGGCGGCAGCTCATCGACAATCGGCACATCCTTCATCGAGTGGACCGCCAGATCCGCCTCATCCCGCAGCAGTGCCTGCTCTAACTCTTTGATAAAGAGCCCCTTACCACCCACCTTCGCCAGCGGTGCATCGAGAATGCGATCCCCCTTTGAACTCATCGGCACCAGCACCACCTCCAACTGAGGATGGAGCTGGCGTAGCCGATCGGCGACATATTCCGCCTGCCACAGAGCAAGCTGACTTTTACGAGTGGCGATACGAAGCTGGGTTCGAGACATAGCAAGCAAGATCCGGTTACCGTGAATAGAGCCGCCATGCTACGGCGCTTACGCCCTCACGGCAAACCGGAACGATCAAGATGATCTCAATCCTTCGCCCACTCAAACGCATCAGCAAAGCAGTGCGCCGGATCAATACCGCGCTCAACTAGCTGCCGCCGCGCCGTCAACACCATCTCTGGATGGCCACATGCGTAGAGTTCGTAGTCAGCAAGGTTTTCAAAATCGGCGGCAATCACATCCTGCACATACCCCTGCCGACCCTGCCACTGCGCATCAGGCTGTGATAGCACCGGCGTGTAGTGGATATTCGCGTGCTGCTCGCTCCAGCTACGCACCAGCGCATCCAGATAGAGTCCATCGCGGTGACGTGCTCCCCAGTAGATGTGGATCGGGCGCTCAATGCCCGCCGCAATCGCATGCTCGACAATCCCCTTGATCGGGCCAAAACCGGTACCGGTCGCCACCATCAAAATGGGGCGCGCCGACTCCTCGCGTAGATAGAAGCTACCGTGCGGCCCCTCTAGTCGCAGGATCTGCTTCTCCTGCATGCTCTCAAACAGCGGATCGGTGAAGCGCCCACCGCGGATGTGGCGGATATGGAACTCAAGTAGCGCATCATCGTGCGGCGCGTTGGCGATCGAGAAGGCGCGGCGTTTACCATCCTCCAGAATGAACTCAACATACTGGCCGGCGCGAAACGGCAGCCGATCCCCCTCCGGTAGCTTCAGAAAGAGCTGCATCACATCATCACTCAGCCGCACCATCCGCGCCACTTTCGCCGGCATGTCGCGGGGCGGAATCAGGCTCTCGCTCTCTGGTAACTCAACGCCAATGGTGAGATCAGAGGTGGGTTGAGCCTGGCAGAAGAGCGCCCAATCCTCCGCCTGCTCCTCGGGCGTCAATGCCGCCGCCTCCCCCGCATAGTAAACCGTGCCACTGAGTAGCTGACCGCGGCAGTTACCACACACGCCATTACGGCAGCCATAGGGAAAGTCAATGCCGTGACGTAGCGCAGCATCAAGTACGGTTTCGCCAGCCTCGGCGGTGAAGGTGCGACCGCTCGGCTGAACGGTGATCGTGTGAGTCATGGATGGGGCTTCCTTAAGTGTAAGATGCTTGAACAATAACCAAGTGAGATAGTAGGATTATTGTGACTCAGCCATTATAACCTTTGCAAGCATGCCAACGATATTGATAGTCGGTTGTGGGGAGATTGGACAACGCACCGCGCGCCTCGCACAGCAGCGCGGTTGGCCGGTGTTCGGAACCTGTCGTAGCGACGCGAGTGTCGCCGAACGGCGCGCTGCCGGTATCAGCGCCCATCGGGTTGATCTAGCGCACCCTGAAGGTTCAAGTGAGCTTGCAGCCGCGCTCGCTGATGCTCGCAACCGTGCCGGAAGCGAACCGCTCTGGCTACTCTGGTTAGTGCCGCCGCCCCCGCAGGGGCAGGATGATCCGTGGCTACAGCGTGGCCTAGCCGCGCTCCACACCAATCCCCCAGAGCGGTTTGTCTATCTTGGGACTAGCGGTGTCTATGGCGACTGTCAGGGCGCTTGGATCGATGAGCAGACACCGGTCGCCCCCGCTACCGATCGCGGTCGCCGCCGCCTCGCAGCCGAACAGCGGGTCACCGCTTGGGGCGCAGCCGTGCAGCGCGAGGTGGTACGGCTACGGGTGACCGGCATCTATGGCGATGGCCGTCTACCGGTGGCGCGACTACTGCGCGGTGAGGCGATTCTCGATCCGGCACTGAGCGGCTATACCAATCGTATCCATGCCGACGACTTAGCAATGATTCTACTCGCCGCCGCCGAGCGGGCACCGGCCGGCGCACTCTACAACGTCTGCGATGGCCACCCCTCAACCATGAGCGACTATCTATTAGCGGTGGCCGCGCACCTCGACCTACCGCCCCCACCGACGGTCGATTGGCAGCAGGCCGCCACCCACTTCTCGCCGCAGATGCTCTCCTATCTGCGCGAATCGCGCCGCATTAGCAATCAACACCTACTGCAACAGTTGCAAATAACCCTAAACTACCCCGACTTAGCGGCTGGACTGGCTGCCATCGATCCAACCGCTGAGTTAGCGCTTCATCGTAGCGGGTAGGTGATGCCTTTGCTTGATAATTTAGCATGTGCTAGTGTCAAGAGTGTAGGTAGAGGTCTACCTGACCAACACTCTGTCTAGTTAACTGTTAGGAATAAGTGAATCATGAATATCGAAGAAATAATAGATGAACATATTCGAGTTATCAGAGATAGTGAGATAATTATTCAGATATTAGTAATTAAATGGCCATCACCAGATCAGCCAAAAATGTCTTGGAAACCAGTAAAAACACTGCCGATAACATTAACCGAGGATCAGCTCCAAGCAGAGATACACTCAATAGCTAACAACAGTAAATACTTCCCTATATGCATAAGTTGTGGCGAACGAAACTCATTGGGACACATGCTTTATTCTGGTACTTGTCAATCATGCGCCGAAAAAAATCATGGTATTGTATTTTAATTCACGCCTGAATCAGTGACTTGATCTTCCGATAGCAGCGCCCTGACTCGGCTTCTCTCTGCCTTGGATTGCTCGATCTTGAAAGTGACCCCGTCGTTACAGGCTTTTCGGCAGTTTTGTGGGATTTGAAGTCACGGAATCAGGTAAAATAACAATGCAACAGACAAAAAAACATCTCCCTATCGGCATTCAAACCTTTCGAGAGATTCGCGATGGTGATTATTACTATGTTGATAAAACTGCATACGCCTGCCAATTAGCAGGACAGGGTAAATATTTTTTTCTCTCCCGCCCACGTCGATTTGGCAAAAGCCTGTTTCTCGATACCCTGAAAGAGCTATTTGAAGGCAATTGTGAACTATTTTCCGGTCTGATTGCAGAAAACGAATGGGACTGGTCGCAACGCTATCCAGTGATACGCATTAGCTTTGGTAGTGGCGTGGTGCGTGATCGGCAGGAGTTGGAGATGCGAATTCGTCAACTTCTGACTGATACCCGAACAAGGCTTGAACTGCCACCAAGTCAAGTAGAAAAACAGGATATCACCGGACAATTCATAGAGTTGATTAGTCAAGCCTACGAGCAACACGGCAACAAAGTGGTGGTGCTGATTGATGAGTATGATAAACCGATCCTCGATAATATCGAAGATAGTGAACAGGCGGCGAAACTCCGCGAAGGGTTGAAAAATCTCTACTCAGTCCTGAAAGATGCTGATCCGTGGTTACGGTTTGCGTTGCTAACCGGAGTCTCCAAATTTAGCAAGGTGAGTCTGTTTTCTGGCATAAACAATCTACACGATCTAACTCTGATACCTAAGTTTTCAGCAATTTGCGGCTATACCGAGCATGATGTCGATACGATCTTTGCTCCCGAACTGGAAAAATTGGATCGGCAACAGATTCGGGAGTGGTATAACGGCTATAACTGGGGTGGAGAGTCGGTCTATAACCCCTTCGATCTGCTTCTGTTATTTGCTGATCGCCAATTTCGCTTCTACTGGTTTGAAAGCGGTAGCCCCTCCTTTCTGATTAAACTTTTTCAGCAGCAGAAGGTCTTTCTGCCCATGTTGGCAGATATTGAAGTGGACGAAACGATCCTCGATTCGTTTGATTTAGAAAGGATTGAGCCGATTACGCTGTTGTTTCAAGCCGGTTATCTTACTATCGACAAAATAAATATTGATGAACTGGGTGAAATTAGCTACGCCTTGCGAGTACCGAACCGCGAGGTCGCCTCCGCACTCAACAGCCATTTTATCGGAAGCTACGCCGAACTGCACAGCCTGCGCAAGGTGCAGCGCAGTCGTCTGTTTCGCTGTCTGAATAGTGGTGATTTACCCGCACTACAGCAGGAGATTCAGGCAGTATTTGCAGCGATACCGTGGCGCAACTTCTGTCATGATCTACCCCAAACCGAAGGCTATTACGCCTCGGTGCTCTACGCCTTTTTTGCCAGCCTGCATGCGATGGTCATCCCAGAAGATATCAGTAATCAGGGACAAGCCGATATGACCATCATGCTGGGGGAGTACATCTATGTGATGGAGTTAAAACGCGATACTCGCACCGAATATCAAGTCACAGCGGAGAATCCGGCACTAAAGCAGATTATTGAGCGAAACTATGCCGACAAATATCGCGCCAGTGGCAAGCGCGTGTTTCAGGTTGGGCTGATATTTAACACCCATGCCCGTAATTTGGTGCAGATGGATTGGATATAAACCTGAATCAGTCACTTGATCTTCCGACAGCAGCGCCGCTGCGCTAAATAGGGGGCTACAATGCCACCGAACTCTCCAAATATTGAGCATGAGTGCGGCCACCGCTCGCCGCAGTGTGGTAACCCGCTACACCGCAGTGTGGTAACCCGTTGCGCCGTAACGTGGTAACCGGTTGCACCGTAGCCGCGTAATCCCTTGCGCCGCAGGGTAGCAATCGAATGCCCCGCAGTGTGGTAACTTCCCGCCCCGCTGTGTGGTAGCCATCTGCGCCGTAGGGTAGTAACTGTTGACATCCCAAGCGCTGCAACGGTACCTTGTGCGCCGCTGCCGATGAGCAGCAACCGGGCGTGGAAACCCGGTTCCAAGTTGCATCACAACACCCGCTACACTTGGTGAAGTAGCGCCCTATGGTTGGGCGTGTCGGGCACCTACATGGTGGCCGGTTGCTTGGTACGGTTTTCCACCCCGACACGTCCCGCCGCCCTTTCGTGTGGAAACGAAGCGGCAGCGGTTAAGCCGCCAAGTTACCCCGGAGCAGTCACCATGACCGCTATAGCCGCACTCTATCCACTCGACCCGCTAACAGACCCCCGCCTAACTTCTACCGCCTGCCGCCTGCTGGCGATCCTGCCGAAGCTAGCAACCTCGACCACCCCCGGCGAAGTGAGCGCAAGCCATAGCCAACTTGCCGAACTGCTGAATGCATCAAAGCGCACCATCACCAACGCCGTTAAGCTACTGCGCACCATTGGCCTACTCGATTGCATCCCCGGCAACGGCCGCAGCGTCACCCGCTACCGACTACCCCCCACACTTGCCAGTATCTGCCGCACCACCGCGCCCCCGGCCGCCGCCGCCGAAGCGCCCGCCCATGACGTTGTTAAAAACCGGGTTGTTGTTGTTAATAAAACCAACAACCAACAACAGACCTACCAAGAATCCGCGCCCGCACCCGCACCCGAACCCGCGCCCGCGCCCGCACCCGCACCCGCGCCCGCGCCCGCACCCGCGAAAGAGACCG
>JGI11705J14877_10000114_pt1 | contig 48700 bp, 37 predicted proteins | sample Etolaghawater15m_FD_14877 | JGI IMG/M metagenome (IMG submission 14877) | reverse complement strand
TCGAAACTCAGCTTTGCAACCCGGAGTTGTTCCGTGTCGATTGTATGGGACGCCATAAACCCATCCCTGGGGGCTCTGCTGCGGCCGTCCAGGTCGCAGATGCCCATATAATCAACAGGAAACAACTCCTCCCCTGACGGGTAGGCTGAGGATTGGTGTAATCAGGTTACCTGTTGTATACTTTCTGTTTCTGTATCCCTCTCATATTCGAATTGTAATGTATTATTAGCCATATAGGTGGTTAATTATGCGTGGCTGGAAATCCCTATATCGATTTTTCTGAACAGTAAATCAAAAAAAGTTGATGAATGTTAAAATATATTGATATGCATATTGAAAAAAATTGACAAATCAATTAATTTAGCTTTTTCATTAACCTGATAGTCGTGTTGATAAAGGGTTTTTTTGTTAAACATCTGCTCAGATCTGCTCTGTGGCATTTGTTGTATTTGAGAGCAGTTTGTCCCCCACAGCTAACTAAATGACGTTGCGATATTGTAAGAATATGATAACGCTCGTCGGAAATAATTGAGGAAAAGTAAATGACGGCAAAGCTTATTAGCGGTACTGAAACAGCGAAGGCAATTCGTGAGGAGTTAACCAGAGAAGTTGTGGAGCTGAAAGAAAAACATAATGTTGTCCCAGGGCTTGTAACTATTCTTGTTGGAGAGGACCCAGCCTCTCAATCCTATGTTGCCGCAAAAAATAAGACTGCCCACGCTCTTGGTATTCATTCGGAGCAGGTGACGCTTGATCCCGAGACCAGTGAAGAAGATCTCCTTAAACTTGTTGACAAGTATAACAAGGATTCGAAGATCAATGGTATCCTTGTACAGTTGCCTCTGCCAAAACATATTAATGAGGCAAATGTGCTCTATGCCATTAATCCAGATAAGGATGTTGATGGTTTTCATCCGGTCAATGTAGGTAAGATGGTGCTTGGGGAGCAGTGTTTTCTCCCCTGCACACCCCATGGAATCCTTGAGCTTCTCACAAGAAGCGGTGTCGAGACCAGTGGTGCAGAGGTTGTGGTGATCGGACGATCTAATATTGTTGGAAAGCCCATTGCCAACCTCATGCTTCAAAAACGTGACGGTGGAAATGCAACTGTTACCCTTTGCCACACAAGAACAAAAGATATGGCCGCTCATTGTAAGCGTGCTGATATTATAATTGCTGCTGTTGGTGTACCAAAAATGGTCACAGCAGATATGGTCAAGGAAGGGGCTGCAATTATTGATGTCGGGGTTAACCGTATAGGGAAGGCGAGCAATGGAAAGGCAATACTTGCCGGGGATGTTGATTTTGACGCAGTGAAGGAAGTTGCATCCTGTATCACTCCTGTGCCAGGTGGCGTAGGCCCAATGACCATCACCATGCTGATGAAAAATACTGTACAGGCTGCTAAAATGGCAGCTAACCTCATCTAATAGAAAGATATAAAGAACTACGCATATATTTCCGGAGGAACATTATGAGCAAGAGTAAAGGTGGATGCACATCCTGTAATGATATAACAGGCGCTTCAACCAAAGACCTGCTTAATCAGGATTTGGCGAAACAGGTAAGAACTGCCTACGATCGTATAGAAGACCGTGGGGTTTCTGCTTGTCTCTTTGGTTCAGGTGGTACCTGCTGCCGTATCTGTAATATGGGGCCCTGTCAGATTATTGATGGTGTCGAGCAGATGATTGGTGTCTGTGGCGCCACTGCCGCAACCGTAGTTGCTCGAAATTTTGCCCGTATTGTCGCTGCCGGAACTGCAGCTCATACAGACCATGCCCGTGAGATGGTTATGGGGTTTATCGAGACAGCAAAGGGTAAAACTCCCCATGAAATCAAGGATGTTGAGAAGCTTCATTCCATGGCCGAAACCTTCGGGATTGAGATTGAGGGACGTGATAAGAATGAAATCGCCCTTGAGCTTGGTGAAAAGGCGCTGGCGGAATTTGGCCAGCAGCAGGGAACTCTTACCATGCTCAAACGTGCTCCCAAAAAACAGCAGGAGATATGGAAAGCGAAGGGTGTGGAGCCAAGAGGTATTGATCGTGAGGTTGTTGAAACAATGCATCGTACCCATATGGGCGTTGATCAGGAATACAAGAACATTATGAAGCAGGCAGCACGCTGCTCACTTGCAGATGGCTGGGGGTCTTCCATGCTCTCCACCGAGTTGACTGATATAATGTTCGGTACACCGGTTCCAAGGCGTGCCCTTATTGACCTTGGCGTCCTGAAGGAAGATCAGGTGAACGTTACCGTTCATGGGCATGAGCCACTTTTGGCTGAGTCCCTCTGTATGGCAGCCGAGGATCCCGAGATTCTTGCTCTTGCCAAAAAAGTAGGTGCTAAGGGGATTAATCTTGCCGGTGTCTGCTGTACTGGTAACGAAATTCTTATGCGTCGAGGAATTCCAGTTGCTGGATCATTTATCCAGCAGGAGATGGTACTGGCCACCGGTGCAGTGGAAGCTATGGTTGTTGATGTTCAGTGTGTCATGCAGTCAGTTGCCCAGGTGGTAAAAGGTAAACATACTGATATTATAACTACAAACTATCGGGCAAAGATGCCCGATGCTATCCATATGCAGTTTGAGGAAGAGGATCCTCTTGGTTCCGCCAAGGCAATCCTCACCCATGCTATTAATAATTTCAAAAAACGTGGTGACTACTATATTCCTAAAGATAACAAACTCGATGTTGTTGTCGGATTCAGTCATGAGACCATAAACTATATGCTTGGTGGCCGTTTTCGTAAGAGCTATCGTCCGCTCAATGACAATATCATAAATGGTCGAATTAAAGGACTTGGCGCTCTGGTTGGCTGTGAACATTATAAATACAGTGATGATGTCCATTTTAAAATTGCTGTTGAACTTCTTAAAAATAACGTCCTTGTCCTTGCCACCGGTTGTGCCGCTCAGGCACTTGGTCGTATGGGTCTGATGAGACCAGAAGCAGCGGCCGAATATTGTGGAGAAAGTCTTGCTGAGGTCTGTGAGACTGTTGGTATGCCACCTGTTCTGCATGTCGGTTCCTGTGTTGATAACAGTCGTCTCCTTATTGCCCTCACCGCAATGGTTAAAGAGGGTGGGCTTGGTGAAGACATATCCGAACTTCCAGCCTGTGGTACAGCGCCTCTGTGGATGAGTGAAAAGGCTGTGGCCATCGGTCAGTACTTTGTTACCTCCGGTGCCCATGTAATATTCCAGAACCTTCCGGTAACCGGATCAAAGGAGATGAACGAATTCATTACCAATGGTATGAAGGAAGAGTATGGTGCCTGCTGGGATTATGAAGAAGATCCGATCAAGCTTGCTCAGAAAATGATCAAGGCCATTGACGGGAAACGTGAAGCTCTTGGGATCAATAAGAAGAAGGATAGAGTACTCTTTGACATGGAGATGCGTCGTGATCTTGATGTCGGTGCTACTGGCCAGGGAATTCCAGGTTTGGGTTGCGGGCATAAGTGACAAGTTTTTAATAGAAATTCTACTTTTGAAAATGTGTAGCGGCTGTTCAGTCAGGTGCTATTAAAAAGATAGGTTTTGGCAGAAGGAGTCTAGCCGATGAAGTCGGGCAGTAAACTAGAAACACTTTTAAAAGAGGGGACATTCGTCGTAACCGGTGAACTTGGTCCTCCCAAAAATGGAAATCCTGAAGTGGTTCGCGAAAAGGCGCAACTACTGAAAGGCAGTGTGGACGCAGTCAATATTACCGACTGTCAGACTGCGATAGTTCGTATGTCATCCATTGCCGCTGGACTTATCGCAAAGGAAGAGGGGCTTGAACCCGTTATTCAGATGACCTGTCGTGATCGTAACAGGATCGGCATGCAGTCCGATATTCTGGGTGCCTCGGCTCTTGGACTCAAAAATCTTCTCTGCCTCACTGGTGACCATCAAAAATTTGGTAACCACCCGGGATCAAAAGGGGTCTTTGATATGGACTCCATCCAGATGCTGGGAATGATGAAGGGAATGCGGGATGATAAGATATTTCAATGTGGCGAAGAAATTAAGAGTAATGAACCAAAACTCTTTCTCGGAGCTGCTGCAAATCCTTTTGCATATCCCTTTGAATATCGCGCTGTACGTCTGGGGAAAAAAGTTGCTGCCGGAGCTGATTTTATTCAGACTCAGATAATATATAATGTGGAAAAATTTCGCGAATTCATGAAAATGGTTCGAGATCTTGGCCTGCATGAAAAATGCTATATTCTTGCTGGTGTAACCCCGCCAAAATCTCTGGGGATGGCGCGTTACATGAAAAAATTCGTTCCCGGTATGGATGTCACCGATGAAGTTATTCAGCGGATGAAAGATGCCAAAGACATGCAGGACGAAGGGATCCAGATTTGTGCTGACATAATCAATGAAGTGAAGGACATTGAGGGTGTTGCTGGTATTCACTGCATGGCTATTGAGTGGGAGAGCGCAGTTCCTGAAATACTCAAAAGAGCAGGTCTCCTTCCACGGCCAGGTATCACAGAAACCGATGCTGCAGTTAAGCCGGTTGCAACAGATGAAGTCAAGGAGCAGATTACAGTTCAGTCTGTTGATACCGATGCCTTACTTGAAAAAGCTAAAGCCGAGGCAGCAGCAATTATTGCAGCAGCTAAAGTAGAAGCGGAAAATCTTAAGCAGAAAGCTGCAGCTATCAGCTCAGTTGCCACTGCAACCACCAGTATAACCACTGAAGCGCCACAGGGCGTTAATGATTCAGGAGAGCATGAAATGAATGAAAAAGAACGGATCATGGCCCTTGATTCTGTAAATCTTGGCCTGGCCGCATTGAAAAAGGCCTATGGATTATCTGATGATCAGTTTGAGGCACTGTCGAGTTTTGCAGGTGCCCATGCTATTTTGAAGAAAGAGCCAGAGGTTGCGAGCAGCGCACCTGCTGCACCAGTAGCACCCGCTGCTCCACAAACGCCTGCTGCTCCAGCAGCTCCCGCCGCACCAGTAGTTGATGATTCAGCGGAAAAGGCAAAAGCTGAAGCGGCTGCCAAAGCAAAGGCGGATGCAGAGGCCAAGGCCGATGAAGAAGCAAAATTAAAAGCTGCCGCAGCTGCAAAATTGAAAGCCGAGGCACAGGAAAAAGCAGCAGCAGATGCAAAGGCTGCTGCTGATGCAAAGGCCGCCGATGAGGCAAAAGCCAAAGCTGCTGCAGAGGAAAAAGCTGCTGCAGAGGCCAGGGTTAAGGCTGAAGCCGAGGCAAAAGCCAGAGTACAGGCTGCTCCAGCCCCAGTCGTAGACAGTGGTGTCGGCGAGCTTGCTAAAGAGACAGTCTCGCTTGCAGACCGTTCCACTAAAGTTGCTCCTGCAAATTACGAAACCAAATATTCAGGTGAGCTACGTTCTGTAAAATTGGGCAATGAAGGTAATGAAAAAATTGTTGGTGGCTCCTCATCTATGCCATTCCATCTCTTTGAAGGTGACCATCCCAACAAACCGTTAATTGCCATGGAGGTTTCAGATGTGAAACCCGATGAGTGGCCAGAGACGCTTAGCAGGCACTTTAGCGATGTATTTGATAATCCAGTTGCCTGGGCAGAAAAATGTGTCAAAGTTTATGGTGCTGAAGCAATCGCCGTTACCCTCGGTTCCACTGATCCTAATGGTATGAATCGTTCAGCTGCAGATGCTGCTAAAACTGCAGCAGCTGTAATAGCTGCAGTTGATGTTCCAGTAATCATCTGGGGATGTGGTAATTCCGATAAAGATACTGAAACTCTGCGAGATATTACCTCCGTCATTGGAGATAAAAAAGTATGTCTTGCGCCCCTTGAGGATTCCAACTACAGAACTATCGGTGCAACTGCCATGGCATTCAAGCATCCGATTGTAGCTGCCTCCCCAATCGATGTTAACCTTGCTAAACAGTTGAACATTCTTCTTGAAAATCTCGGTGTTTCTCTTGATACTGTCCTGATGGATCCTTCCATTGGATCGCTTGGCTACGGAATAGAATACACCTACTCAGTAATGGAGCGTATTCGTATTGCTGCTCTTACCCAGCAGGATGCAAAGCTTCAGGTACCCATCATCTGTAACCTTGGCTGTGAAGTCTGGAAGGCAAAGGAAACGAAACTTCCTAGCGATGATATGATTGGTGATCAGGAGACTCGAGGAATAATGATGGAAGCACTTACAGCCAGCTGCATGCTTATGGCAGGTGGAGAAGTTATGATCATGCGTCATCCCAAAGCCATAGCACTCACTAACGCAATGGTTGCCGGTCTTATGGACTGATTGGAACTTTGAACTGAAACGTAGAAGTCAAAGCTTATTACTGCTATTACAGCTATTACAGGAGTTTAAGATATGTCCAAAATAATTTGTTCAGCTGCCATCCGCGGTGCACAAAAAATAATAGATATGGCCGAGAGCAGCTATGAAGATGCGGTTAAGAAGTATGGTGAAGACAAGGAAGTGTCATTTCCGAATACCGCTTATTTTCTGCCAATTATTTACAGTATGCTTGGAGCCAAGGTTGAGAAGCTTGGCGACATGAAAGATATATTTCTGGAGTGTCGAAAGCTTATGCCTCCTGTGGTAACAGGTGATATCTGGCTTCCCTATCTTGCTCCGGCACTTGATGCCGGTATGGCAACATTCTTTGCAGAAGAGATGTACGAATCTATCAGATATCTCAATGAACCTGGCCTTTACACTGCAACCGAAGATCCCACTGCAGATAACTTCTGGCTTGGTGCAGCAGATGATGTGATTTTTCGTAAACGCGGTGTTGAATTTGTCGATGGTTCAGCCCCCGGTTTTGCTGCCATTCTTGGAACTCCTAAAGATCCTGAAATGGCCGCAAAGATAGCGATAGAACTTCAAGAAAAGAATCTGTACATCTTTATGCATGACCAGACCGAGGGGATAAGTCTTCCCGATCAGCTGCTTAAACAAAAACAGCAGGTTGGCTGGGGAACCCGTCTTGTTCCATTTGGTCGTGAATATACCACCGCCGTTTTTGCCATAGGTTTTGCCTGTCGTGTTGCCCTTGCCTTTGGTGGCGTCAAACCGGGCGACTATGCCGGAAACCTGAAATATAACAAAGACCGAACCTTTGCCTTTGTCATGGCCTTTGGTGAGGTAAGTGATGAATGGTATGCAAATGCTGCTGGTGCTATTAACTGGGGTTTTCCAACCATTTCTGATTATGATATTCCTCAGATTCTGCCCACCGGTGTCTGTACCTACGAGCATGTTGTGTCGAACGTTCCCCACGAAGAAATTGTTCAGAAAGCAATTGAGGTTCGTGGACTGAAGGTCAACGTAACCAAAATCGATATCCCGATGTCCTTTGGCCCTGCCTTTGAGGGTGAGCGTGTACGAAAGGACGATCTCTTTATGGAGTGTGGTGGTGGTCGAACTCCAGGTGTTGAAGTTCTTATCTCTAAAGAAATGGATGAGATCGAAGATGGATTAGTGACACTTGAAGGATTGGATATTTCCGATCTGGAACGTGGTCAAAATGTCCCACTTGGCATTCTTGTAGAGGTCGCAGGCCGTGAAATGCAGTCAGATTTTGAACCAATCCTTGAACGTCAGTTTCATCATCTGATGAACTACATCCAGGGGATTATGCATATGGGCCAGCGAAACATCATGTGGCTCAGGATTGGTATTGCAGCTGTTGAAAAAGGCTTTTCCTTCAAGCACCTTGGAAAAGTACTCCATGGTAAACTGCATCAGGAGTTTGGTGCCATTGTTGATAAGATCCAGGTGAAACTTTATACCACTGAAGAGGGAGTAAAGATGGTTTCAGATCTTGCCACCTCTGTATACACTGAACGTGATCTTCGTCTTGGTGCCATGACCGATGAGACCGAGGATGTTTTCTACTCATGTACACTGTGCCAGTCCTTTGCTCCAAGTCATGTATGTGTAATCACACCTGAACGAATCGGGATGTGTGGTGCATACAACTGGCTTGACGGTAAGGCATCCTTTAATATTAATCCCACAGGTCCCAATCAGCCCATTGAGAAGGGGGAATGTACCGATGAAGCCAATGGCTACTACACGGGAATTAATGAATTTGTAAATCAGGCATCGCGTGGGGCTGTTCCTGAAGTAAGCTGTTATTCGCTTATGAATAACCCGATGACTGCCTGTGGCTGTTTTGAAGCAATAGCCGCCATGCTGCCAACCTGTAATGGAATCATGGTTGTTAATCGTGATTACCTTGGCATGACTCCCTCTGGTATGAAGTTCACCTCTCTTGCCGGTATGGCTGGTGGCGGTATGCAGACTCCTGGATTTATGGGTGTCAGTAAGCATTACATGACTTCCAAGAAACTCTTCAAAGCTGAGGGTGGGATTAAACGAGTTGTCTGGCTGCCAAAGATGCTCAAAGATGAAATTGCTGAAAAGTTAAAAGAAGTCTGTGCTGATATCGGTATGCCAGAACTGTTTGATATGATCGCAACGGAGGAACAGGGCACCACTGAGGAGGAGATCTACGAATTCCTCAAGGAAAAAGGCCATCCAGCACTCGAAATGGAAACGGCTGTTTAGATCTGATCGATTTACAAGAAACATTCAATATTACGTAATAAATATTACAATACATACAAAATTCCAATTGTATAGATAACTGGAGGAATCACCATGGCCTTAACCGGTATTCAAATTCTTAAGATGCTGCCCAAGAAAAATTGTGGCGAATGTAGCATCCCTACCTGCCTTGCCTTTGCTATGAAAGTAGCGGCTGGCCAGGTTGAAATTGATGAATGTCCTTATGTTTCCGATGAGGCCAAGGCCACCATTAGCGAGGCTTCTGCTCCTCCTATACGCACCATTAAACTTGGTGCCAAGGATAGTAGTTTTGTCGCCGGTGGTGAGACCTGTATGTATCGTCATGATAAGCGTTTTGAGAATCAGACAGGTATTGCAGTTCTCGTTACCACTGAAATGAGTGATGCTGATGTCGATGGCCGTATTGAGCGTTTTAATAAGTTCGAATACGAGCGTGTTGGAGTTATCATGCGCGCGGATCTCATTGCTGTTAAAGATTCCAAAAACGATGAAGCCTCTTTTGTTGCTCTCACCAAAAGGGTACTTGAAGGTTCTGCTCGTGCTGCCATCATCCTTATGAGTGATTCTGCTGCAAATATGGAAGCAGCCGCCAAGGTCTGTGGTGATAGAGTGCCTTTGCTTTATGGTGCAACTCTTGATAACGCAGACGATATGGCAAAGCTTGGCAGCAGTTTTAAAGCCCCAGTAGGTGTCAAGGCAAGTAATCTTGATAACTGTGTTGAAATTGCAGAAAAGCTCAGTGCAGCCGGCCTCAAAGATATGGTCATTGATACCGGTGCTCGTACTCTTCGTGCAGCTTTTGAGGACAATGTGGTTGCACGGCGCTCTGCTGTTAAAGCCAAGTTTAAACCTCTCGGGTTTCCTACTATTACCTTCCCATGTGAGATTACCGATGACCCAATGCTTGAAGCGATGGTTGCCTCTGTGCTCATTGCCAAATACGCAGGTATCATAGTACTTGGGGATCTTCAGGGCGACCTGATCTTTCCGCTCTTCCTTGAGCGGATGAATATCTTTACCGACCCTCAACGTCCCATGGTTGTCACAGAGGATATTTATCCACTTACGGGACCCGATGAGAACTCCCCGGTTGTTATTACCTGTAACTTCTCCCTTACCTACTTTATTGTATCTGGTGAGATTGAAGGCTCCAAGGTTCCAACATGGCTCCTTATCAAGGATACTGAAGGCCTTTCGGTTCTTACGGCATGGGCAGCTGGAAAATTTGGTGCTGACCTCATTGCTCAGTTTGTTAAAAAAGGTGGTATTGAGGATAAGGTCAAACATCGTGATATTATTATTCCCGGCTATCTTGCCTCACTTAAAGGTGAGCTTGAAGAGGAACTTCCAGATTGGAATATCATTATAGGACCTCGTGAAGCCGGACATCTTCCAGTGTTCCTGAAAGAATGGAAACCTTCTAACTAATAGGAATTCATGAGCACTGTTACACTGACTATAAACGGCAATGAGATAGTAGCAGAGGAAGGTCTTACCATCCTTGAAGTGGCTAAAAGATCTGATATCAGAATCCCAACTCTCTGTCATGTAAAAGGAAAACCTTCTACTAACCCATGTGAGATCTGTGTGGTTGAAGTGGAAGGACAGGATGATTTAATGCGTTCCTGTGTTACTCTTGCTCGTGACGGAATGAATATACAGACTGAATCTGAGGCGGTTATTAGCCACAGACAGGATCGACTTGCCATCATCTCTGAGACGCATTTCGGTGATTGCAAGGCTCCATGTAATCTCACTTGTCCCGGTCAGATCAATGTTCAGGCGTATATTGCTCATGTTTCAAAAGGAGAATACGAGGAGGCCTTGCGTGTTGTAATGGAGCGCAATCCTGTTCCATTTTCCGTTGGCCGTGTCTGTCCCCGTTTTTGCGAAACCCGTTGTCGCCGGCTTCTCATTGACGAGCCAGTATCCATCAATCATTTGAAACGTTTTGTTGCCGACTGGTGCATGAGTCATGAGATTGATCTCAAAATTCCAAAAGACAAACCAACCGGTAAGCGTATCGCAGTTATCGGTGGAGGTCCAGCTGGTCTTACAGCGGCATGGTTCCTGACCCGAAAGGGTCATGAAGTTACCATCTTTGAAGCTGCCCCTAAACTTGGCGGAGCGCTTCGTTATGGCTTTCCTGATTACAAGATCCCAAAAGAGATTGTTGATTATGAAGTAAACGCCATTCTTCGTATGGGAATCAATATTCGGCTGTCGCAGAAATGGGGGAAAGATTTCACTCTTCAGGATCTCAAAGATATGGGGTTTGATGCCACTTTTATTGGGATTGGTGCAACCATTGATGTTCCCTTTGACGTACCCTGTACCGATAAGGAGAATGTCTACACAGCCACCAGTTTTCTCCGCATGATCAATGAAGGCAGAAAACTCGATCTTGGTCGCACTGCCGCTGTAATCGGAGGCAATAACATCGCCATGGAAGTAGCTAGGTCACTGCTTCGTGAGGGTGTTGAACAGGTAACAATAGTATACCCTAGAGCCCGCCTTGAGATGCCAGCTAACCAGCGTAATGTGAAGGAAGCAGAGAACGAAGGCGTCCAGTTTCTTCTTATGGCTTCACCTTCTGGGCTCTGTGCTGTTCCAGATGAAAACAATCGGCTGAAACTTGATCTTATCAGGATGAAACTTGGTGAACCAGACAAAAAGGGCAAACGGGATATCCTGCCCATACCTGGGTCAACCAACTCATTAGGCGTTGACACCGTTGTCTCTTCACTTGGTCAAATGGCTGTAAATGGCATGATTTCCGGTGGGGAACTTGAAGAACTGCTCAAAATCACTCCCGCGGGAATGTTTGTTTCTAATCCCAGGAGTTCAGAGACCAGTGTTGATGGCGTCTTTGCAGGTGGTGATGCTGCAAATGGTTCTAAATCTGTTATCCAGGCCGTTGTTTCTGCAAGAAGGGCTGCCAATAATATCAATGCCTATGTGATGAATTGTGAAAAGGATCCCGCAGATAACCGGTTCAATTTTACCCGGGGAAAATCCTTTGACGATGTCTCCCTCAAGAATTTTGATGAAATTGCAATCAATCTTCGTGAGAAAATGCCCGAACGCCCGCCTGAAGTTTCCACCCAGGATTACGATGAAGTCAAACTTGGATTCACCGAAAAGATGGCAAGACGTGAAGCGGATCGTTGTCTTAAGTGTGGCTGCACCGCCTTTGAACGTTGTGATCTGAAACGCCTCGATATCGAACTGAATGTCAATATCAATAAAACCGGAATGGGTACAGTACCTGTTTATCCCGTTGACACCAGTCATCGCGCAATCACTGTCGACCCCAATAAGTGCATTTTCTGCGGTCGTTGTGAACGATCATGTGAGTATGACGCACTTGAAGTACGTGCTGAATCCGTCGATGAAAAAGGCAGACCAGTAGGCCTTGTTATCGATTTTAAGGAAAATTGCGTCTCCTGTGGTAAATGTGTTGAGAACTGTTCCACCGGGGCCCTGAATAAAAAGAATCGTATTGTGCCTATTCAGGCGGAAGATGTTCGAGAGGTCAGAACTACCTGTCCCTATTGTGGAACCGGATGTCAAATGATCCTCAAGGTGAAAGGGCACACCGTCATGGAGGTGACAGCAGATCCTGAGGTGGGTCCAAATTTTGGTGATCTCTGTGTTAAAGGACGATTTGGCCATAATTTTATTCAACATCCAGATCGATTAAAAACTCCTCTTATCCGCAGACAGAAAGGGATGCCACTCGAACCGGTGAAGTGGGATGAGGCCCTGGATTTTATGGGCCAAGCGTTTTCCCGTATTCTCGGTGAAAAAGGACCTGATGCCCTTGCCGGACTCTCATCTGCCCGGTGTACCACCGAAGAAAACTATGCCTTTCAGAAGTTTTTCCGAGCTGGAATAGGAACGAATAACGTTGACCACTGTGCCAGATACTGACACAGCCCAACGGTGACCGGTCTGGTCACAGTACTTGGTTCAGGCGCAATGACTAACACCATTAACGGTATTCTCGATAGTGATGTGATGCTGGTTATTGGATCCAACACCACAGAGACACATCCTATTATCGGCTTACGCATGCTTGAGGCTGCAAAGAACGGTTCTAAACTCATTGTTGCGGATCCCCGCCGTATTAAATTGTGTGACTCAGCAGATCACTGGGTACAGCAGAAACCTGGAACCGATGGTGCGTTGATTAATGCCTTGTGTCATGTCATTCTTCGTGACGGTCTTGAAGATAAAAAATACATTGAAGAACGTGCAGAGAATTTTGATGCTTTTAAAAAATCCATTGCTGATTGTACCCCTGAATGGGCCGCTGCTATTACCAATGTACCGGCGGCCTTGATCGAAGAAGTGGCGCATATATTTGCCAAGGCTGATAAGGCCGGCATTTACTACACCATGGGTATCACCCAGCACACCTCAGGTACGGATAATGTATGTTCACTTGCGAATCTCGCAGTGATAACAGGAAATCTTGGCAAAGAAGGTGCAGGACTTAACCCACTTCGTGGCCAGAATAATGTTCAGGGGGCCAGTGATATGGGTTGTGTTCCAACGTTTTTCCCTGGTTATCAACGTTGTGATGACGAAGCTGCCTGTACAAAGTTTTCAGAAATATGGCAAAGCCCAATTACTAATAAGCCAGGTCTTATGGCGACAGAAATGGGTGATGCAATGCTTCAGGGGAAAGTTGCCGGACTGTGGATTATGGGTGAAAATCCTGTTCTCAGCGATCCCAATAGTAGTCATGCGAAAAAGGCCTTTGAGAAACTCGAATGCCTGGTTGTTCAGGATATTTTCCTCACTGAAACTGCTGAAATTGCCGACGTTGTCCTACCAGCTGCCTCCTTTGCTGAGAAAGATGGAACATTTACAAATACTGAAAGAAAGGTTCAGCGTGTTCGGCGCGCCGTGCCTCCTCCAGGAGATGCCAGAGACGATCTTTCAATAATTAATATGGTAAGTAACAGGATACTAGGGAATCAGAATGGAAGATACCAGGGAAGCAGTGACCCTGTTTTTCATACCGTTCCACCTTTTGCTAATGAAGTCTTTGATGAAATAACAAAGTGCTGGGTAGCCATGGCGGGAATGAGTTATAAAAGACTTGAAAAAGAGACACTTGCCTGGCCATGTCCGGAAGCTGATCACCCTGGAACTCCAATTCTTCATAAAACTGGGTTTCCGATTGGTAAGGCGTGGTTGTCCGCCATTACCTGGAATGGACCTGCAGAAAATCCTGATGAAGAGTATCCGCTTGTCCTGACCACCGGTAGGATTCTGTACCAGTATCACACGGGAACGATGACAAGACGCTCAGATGTTCTGGAAAGTTCTGCGCCATCTGCCTATATCGAATTGAATCCTTTAGATGCCGAAGCCTTGAATCTCACTGATAATGAAATGGTTCGTGCTGCATCACGACGTGGAGAAATTGAAATTGCTGTTAGGATCACAGAGCGAGTTAATAAGGGGTTGGTTTTTATTCCTTTTCACTATAAGGAGGCATCGGCCAATCTGTTGACTAATGACGCACTTGATCCACAATGTAAAATTCCCGAGGCCAAGGTTTGTGCTATCAAGATCACAAAACTTGAAGTTGCCTGAGGAAGAGAGTTAAAAAAACGATTTGTACTTTTCGCAGGGTGAAAAACTGCGTTGAACAAGTAAGTAGATAATTCCAAAAAATATTAGCCCGGAGATTGTGATGGGAAAAGCGATAACACAGAGGGAAGGAGCTGTAATGATACTCGGCGGAGGTATTGCCGGTATTCAGGCTGCTCTGGATATGACCGACCTTGGTTATTATGTCTATCTGGTCGAAAAAGCACCAGCCGTTGGTGGTGTGATGGCCCAACTTGACAAGACCTTTCCGACCAATGATTGTTCACTCTGAATCCTGGCGCCAAAGCTGGTAGAGGCCGGTCGGTCTCCAAACATTGAAATGATCACCAATGCTGACTTTCTCGCATTGGAGGGAAAACCAGGGAATTTCACAGCAAAGCTGAACATACGGCCGCGCTATATTGATGCTGATGCCTGTACTGCCTGTGGTTTATGCACCCAGTATTGTCCAAAGCACCATGCAGATGCATATAATGAAGGATTGTCCATTACCAGGCCAATTCATATCGATTATGCACAGGCAGTCCCCGCAACCTATTATATTGACCCTGCATCCTGCATGCATATTCAATATGATACCTGTCAGATCTGTGTCCCCGTCTGTCAGAGTCATGCAATTAATTTTAGCCAGAAACCAGAGTCACGGGACCTTAAGATTGGAGCTGTCATTCTATCGCCTGGTTTTGGTAAAATTGCTGATGAAACTCTTGAAAAATTCAGTTATGGGAAACACCCTGACGTTGTCACTGCCTATGAGTATGAGAGGATGACAACTGCTTCAGGACCGTTCCTTGGTGAGATTAAATGTTTCTCCGATGGCCGCCATCCTAAATCCATGGCATTTATTCAGTGTGTCGGATCAAGGGATCTTGGCTGCGACAATGGCTACTGCTCTTCTGTCTGTTGCATGTATGCAATTAAGGAGGCCCTTGTAACGAAAGAACATGATCCCGAGGTGGATATTACTATCTACTATATGGATATCCGTACCCAGGGAAAAGATTTTGATGCAGCCCGTGAGCGGGCTGAGGCCATTGGAATTAAGTTTGTCCGCGCAAAAGTTGCCGATGTTACTCCGTGGGACAATCATCTGAGACTTACTTATTCTACTCTCGATGGCCAGCATAAATTTGATGCCCATGATATGGTTGTTCTCTCTGTCGGTCTTGAGTCACCCAAAGATGCCCAGAAGATTTCAGATATAACCAAAATAGAGCTCAATAAATACGATTTTTGTAAAACAAACTCCTTTACCCCCCTTCAGTCTTCTCAGGATGGTATTGTGGTTGCTGGTGCATTTCAGGGGCCCAAGGATATTCCGGAGTCAGCAACGCAGTCATCCGGTGCTGCAGCACTTGCTGCAAGTATACTTAAAAAACAGAGGGGGAAGGGAACAGTCATCAAGGAATATCCCAGTGAACTCTCTGTAACAGATGAGGATGAAGTACGAATTGGCGTCTTTGTCTGTCACTGTGGTATCAATATCAGCTCAGTAGTCGATTGTCCCGATGTCGCTGACAATGCAGGGACAATGGATAATGTCGCCTATTACACAGAAAACCTCTATTCCTGTTCTCAGGATGCTCAGGAACAGATCAAAAAAACAATCAAGGATCAGAAATTAAACAGGGTTGTCATTGCGGCCTGTTCTCCAAGAACACATGAACCACTTTTTCAGGAGACGTTAAAGGATGCAGGATTGAACAGGAACCTTTTTGAAATGGTGAATATCCGAGATCAATGTTCCTGGGTACATGCCAATGAACCCGAAGCTGCGACACAAAAGTCCAAGGATCTGGTTCGTATGGCTGTTTCAAAGGCTGCACATATTCAACCACTTCCAGAACAGACAGTTCCAGTTACCCCTAAAGCCCTTGTTATTGGTGGTGGAATAGCTGGTATGACGGCTGCATTGTCTCTTGCTGATCAGGGCTTTGAGTCGATTCTTGTTGAGAAATCATCCTCCATTGGTGGTAATTTAAAGAACCTGAAAAATACCCTCGCAGGAGATACGGTTGGAACTTTTTTGAAAACACTTACCGCAAAGGTTCAGAAATCAGCAAAGATTACCGTTATTACCGATGGATCCCTTGCCCAGACGTCTGGATTTATCGGTAACTTTAACTCTGTGATCGAGAGCGGAAAAGATAAAAACAAGAAAGAAACCGTTTATGACCACGGTGTTATAGTGGTGGCAACCGGTGGCCACGAGCACCGTCCTGATTTATACGAACTAGGTAAATCTAAAAAGGTTGTGACACAACAGGAGCTTGAAGCGAAGCTTGCGGGACGAACTAAGAATCGTGCACCTAACTCTATTGTGATGATCCAGTGTGCCGGATCCCGGGGTGAGGATCTTAACTATTGTTCCAAGGTGTGCTGTAATCACGCGATGAAAAATATTCTGAAGATCAAGGAAATTAATCCTGATTCCCAGATTATTGTTCTTTATCGTGATATCCGGACTTATGGTTTTGCAGAAGATGCTTACCTTGAGGCGAGAAAGAAGGGTGTTATTTTTATTCCCTATGAGACTGACCGCAGACCTGTTGTAAGCTCGAAAGGCACCAGGGTTCAAGTGGACTTCTTCGATTCTATCATGCAGGAAGAAGTAAGTATGACCCCGGATTTGGTTGCTTTGTCCGTAGGAATTGTACCGGATGGAACTGATGAGCTTTCCAAGATGCTCAAGCTTCCGGTCAATGCCAATGGATTTTTCCTTGAGGCCCACGTGAAGCTTCGCCCCGTAGAGGCCGCAGTTGACGGTATCTACATATGCGGACTCGCCCATGCTCCGAAACCTGTTGAGGAAACAATTGTCCAGGCGCAGGCTGCTGCAGCAAAGGCAGCTATGCCCCTTGTTAAGGGGTTTGTCACCGTTGATCCGATTGTTTCCAGTGTTGAACAAGATAACTGTATCGGTTGTGGCCTTTGTAGCAGTCTCTGCCCCTATGGCGCAATTATAATGGAAAAAGTCGGGAAAAAGCGTAAAGCAAGAACCATTTCAGCTTCCTGTAAGGCTTGCGGAATTTGTGCTTCACACTGTCCAACTTTTGCTATTTCCATGGGTGGCTTCACTAATGAGCAGTTGATTTCTCAAATAGAAGCCTTTGGAAATAAAATAACCGATGAAAAAGTAGAAGCTTGATCCCTCATTCATAGAGATACGTAAAAAGAGTAATATACGGAGAAAAAATATGTCCGAAAATGCATTCAACCCGAAAATTCTTGGGTTCCTCTGCAACTGGTGCTGTTATGCAGCCGCCGATGCAGCAGGGGTTTCGCGCTTCCAGTACCCGCCAAACCTGCGCACTGTTCGCGTTATGTGTACCGGTAGGGTTGACCCATCATTTGTGTTAAAAGGCTTCCTTGAAGGAGCCGACGCTATCTTTACCGGCGGCTGACAACTTGGCGAATGTCATTACCAGGTAGGTAATTATGATGCGATGGGCGTGGATGCACTTGTTAAAAAGGTGCTCAGAGATGTAGGAATTAAGGAGGAACGTTTTAGTCTTCAATGGGCTTCGGCTGCTGAAGCACCTCTGTTTGTAAAACATATCACCGGATTTACCGAGACCATGAGAGAACTCGGTCCTATAGGAGAGGCTGAAGGGCTCACAAAGGTAGAGGTTCAGGAACGGATCAAAAAAGCACTTGATTTGGTATCGAGTCAGAAAGTTCGTATCAGTTTTGGAAATGCCACCAAGGCAGTGCGAAAAGATGCTATCTGGACCGTTGAGCATATCAATGGAATAATTAATACTAAGATGGAAAAGTCTCTGGCCTCACTCAGCGAATAAAATATTTTTTTATGAAAACACTGAAGCCCTGTGTCTCTAATGAGATACAGGGCTTTAGTCGTTTCAGCGCAGGAGAATGGTTATTCGTCGGTTATTATCAACTGGCCATTCTTAAAGACCTTGAGTTTTTGTTTATAGATGTAGAATATTGTAAGCCATTCCATGGGGTCAGAAAATTTAACAGCAACACAACAGGGTTCGTTACGGACAACGGTGGCAACAAGATTTTCTATAAACAAATTACTCGTGTCACCCTGCAATTTTATAGACACATCATATTTTCTTCCAATTGTAAGGTCTTCTTCTATGGCTATAAGAGCGCCACTGGCGCTCAAATTCAGAATTTTTCCTATAATTTTTTCTTGTTTCTGGCTTAGAAGTATAACCTCAGTTTCAATGATCAGGCGAGTTGTGTCTCTTTTTTCTGTGAATGAGTTCATACACTAATGGGATTCTGTAATTTTTAGATAGTTTGTAATGTCATGTTGTATTACTTTTCTGAAATAGCAAAATAAGGATACCGTACAGGATATCATTTAACAATAGTCATTGTATATATTTATAAATCTGAATATTTCCCTTAATTTTTTGTAATCTGTTACCGATAAAGTGGATACACAATTGTTGGTGGCCTGGTCATGGACGATCATGTCACCTAATCTTCTTTTTTTCATGTATGCCACGGAGGGCCAGCCATGAAAATTGCCGAATCAGCAGTCCTGTTCAATTCTAAAAGATCTCTTGTAGAGAATCACCAGAAAAAAGAAACACTTATTGTTTGGAAAGCTGGTGAAGAGCGACGTCCTGCCGTAGCTATCAATAACAGACAGGGACAGGAGATTGATCTTCAGAAACATATATCATCCCTTAATAAATCGACACAGGTGAATATTTCAGCGCAGGCGCTGAAAAGCCAACCCGTTAATGCTGTCACGAAGCCATTATCTGAAGAAAGTGAAGTTATGGTGGATTTAAACATTCGGATTCTACGGGCCATGGTTGAGCGGTTTACAGGGAAACGGATTCGTCTTTCTCCCCAAGGATATCTGCAGGGAAACAACAAACACCCTTCACCTGAATACGGTCTTGCCCACGACGGTAATGCGTCAGTCAGCGTTGAGCCCCCATCCCAGGGTGGTCTTATATATGAATCCTATGAATCCTATTATGAAAAAGAATCTACAGAATTTTCAGCGAAAGGGATCATTCTTAGCGAAGATGGTGAAGAAATCCAATTTACTGTTGATCTCAATATGAGTCGTGAATTTTTCAGCGAAGAACGAGTTACTATCAGAGCAGGGGATGCCCTTAAAGACCCTCTTGTTATCAATTTTTCTGGAAAAGCTGCAGAACTGACCGATACTCAATTTTCCTTCGATATTGATAATGACGGGACTGCAAATCAGATTTCATTTTTAAAACCCGGGAGTGGATTTCTCGCCCTTGATGGTAACGAAGATGGCAGGATTAACAATGGGTCCGAACTGTTTGGCCCCGAAAGTGGCAATGGTTTTCGTGACCTGGCAGCCTATGACGGTGATGGCAATAATTGGATAGATGAAAATGACAATATTTATAATAAGCTACGTGTGTGGACAAAGGATAGTGATGGGAATGATACACTTTTTGCCCTTGGCGAAAAAGGTATAGGAGCTATCTACCTGGGAGCAGCGTCAACACTGTTTGCAGTCACCGATGCCAGGAATGCGTTGTTGGGCGAAGTTCAATCAACTGGTATTTTTGTCAGAGACAATGGCGGGGTTGGAACGGTACAGCAGATTAATCTGGTTGCTTGACATACTGTCTTGAAGAAACAGATATACGTTTTCTTTTCTTCAAAAGGTCAATGTAGTAGGCATTAATTTTACCTATAAGATTGTGGGTTTCCTGGTAGGGGACGGTACGACCTCTTTGCAACTCCCTGTGATATTCACCTGCATTCCATGCAGACAGTACCAGCTCCAGTTTACCGTTAAACTTATAGTTATATTTTGAAATCAGATAGCAGGTGAGAAGAATATTAATTGCAGGATCAAAAAGGTCTTCTTTCTGAAGGTTGGCAAGTTTCTGAGGTTTTATATGTCGGAATGTATAGCCTGAATTCGCCAATTCCTTTGCAGCCTGTTTCCCGGTGGAAAACATAATCTGACCAAGGCCTATTGCTCCCTTGGGAGAAATTGCCACAGGATCAACGCTTGATTCGGCAATGATAAGTGCACGGATAAAATCCGGACTGACCTTATGGTTTCTTCTGAAAAAAGTAAATTGGGAATAGTAGTTGATAAAGCCATTATAGGGAGAAAGTCGCTTCAGGGTCAGATGGCTGACCTGTGAATTTTTATACTTATGGAGACTGCTGTGCAGCTGTGACGCCCAGGATATTTCGGTAGCAGCAAAACAGGAAAGGAGCACGAGCATTCCTGCAAAAAGGATAGCTCTCACTGGCTATGCCTCGGTCATGGGCAGGCTTGGGCGGGTAAAGAAATGGGCAATGGTCTGGTAAAGCATGTAAGGGTCTTTTGCCCCTGTGGTTTCACGAATGGAGTGCATGGCAAGACTTGGTGCTCCAATATCAACTGTCTGAATGCCAAGACTTGTGGCTGCAATGGGTCCAATTGTTGATCCGCAGGTCAGGTCGTTGTTCATTACGAAGGTCTGAATGGGTACATTCACTTCATGGCACAGAGTTTTATACATAGCAGCAGACCTTCCGGTGGTGGCATAGCGCTGATTACTGTTGTATTTGATGACAGGCCCATTGTTCAGAAGTGGAAGATGCTGTGGGTCATGTTTTTCACTGAAGTTTGGATGGGTAGCATGGGCGTTATCCAGTGATATAAAGTGTGAACTGTTCATAAGTCTGCTGAAGAGTGCGGGGTCTGGCAATAATCGCTTCAGTACCGAAGGGAGAAATGTGCCGTGCGCTCCTGCAAGGGAAGATGATCCAATCTCTTCATGATTGCTGCAAAGAAGAAGGCAGTTACCTGTAGTGTTTTTCTGGAGTAGTCCCTGCATACTGACAAAACAACTGAGCAGATTGTCCAGTCGGCCGGATGCTATGAAATCATCGTTAAGGCCAAGTAACGCAGGACCTTGGGTGTCATAACAGAAAAGGTCATAGCCAAGGAGTGCATCAAATGTGAGTTCAGGATACTCATGGCTGATCTGCTGAAGAAGGAGGTCCATGAAAGGGGGATCTTTTTCGGTGGATTGGAACAGGAGGGCATAGAGTTGCTTTTGCTTTTCAACCGTATGTTCCTTATTCGCTGTTCTGTCGAGGTGGATGGCAAGGCTTGGAATGATCGCCATTGCCTTTTTAAAATCAATAGTACGATTTAGCAGGGCGTTGTTGGCAAGGAGGGAGACACGTCCGGCTATTCCAAGATCACGATCAAACCAGGTGGTGAGAAGGGGCCCGCCATACACTTCAACACAGAGCTGGTTGAGTGAATGGGATTTGCGAATTGGGGTTGGTTTGAGCTGCAATGACGGACTGTCAGTGTGAGCACCGGTCATTCGCCATGGTGTGTTCTCTTTGCCGCTGGCAGCAATTTTAAAGGCTATAATTGATCCATCATCACGGATACAGTAGTATCCCTGCCCGTCTTTAACTTTCCACTCGTCATTTTCATGAAGGGCGATAAAGCCAGCCTGAAGGAATCGGCTGCTCATATGTTTCGTAGTATGGAAGGGTGTTGGACACCGTTGTAAAAAGTCAAAAAAATCCTTGTTAAAGGCTGTCAGATTCATTTCTTTTATGTCGAAGGTAGAGGGATTTGTCAGGTTGCAAGGGCAGCGATTGCCTGGTAAGCCGAGGTCATGGATCTGCGTCGGCTAATGTCCGATACCTGCGGCATATTCCCCGGAGCCTCAGTGGGGTTTTCTTCAACTCCAGCACTATCCTGGTTGGTAGTATTTTCTGCAATTGCTGTGTCGCCAAGAGGAGAACGCGATGGGGGGGATATCTGAGCTTGCTCCAGAAGTTCTTTCATGGCCTGGGCTTCTTTGGAGCTGGCCTGAGCAGCGATACTGCGATCAGTTGCGGAAGGATTTGCCGGGGCCAGGGCTGCGCGTCGAACAGTGCGCATTTTCTGAATTGTCGCTTCCGGCGTTTTTTCCTTCGCTATATCGATGGGAACTTCGCCACCGGTGGCATATTTTTTTCCATTCGGTCCTGTAGTGTAGGAGAAGGATGCTCCTCCGGCAGCGTATTGACCTGCTGCTGAGAGATGTGCCTGTTCGTGGGAACGTACTTCGGCATCACGTTTCTGGAGATCTGTTATGAGCCGTAAATCTTCCTGAGAAAGGGCTTGCTGCGTATTGTTCTCTGTACTGCTTTGTGCGTCATTAAGTGATTTTTCTTTTTGAGGGACGGATTGTGAATTGGCTTCTCTCTGTGAGAGTTCTTTTCCTTCTGGAGACAAGGACACGGAGTCATCGGTGGATTGTTGCTGTGACGCAAAAGGATGAGGCGTTCCAACTGGCCCTGTGGTACTAACCTTCCGTTGCAGGGAAACTGAAGTGTTTTGAACCTGGCTGTAAACCTGCGCACTGTATGAGTGAGAGACAGTTTGCATCATGAACTGATATCCTTGGCAACGTAACAGGAAATTTAGTGATCTTTATCCCAACAGTATACCTTTTACCGTTTCGAAAATCAAATAGGCCAATGACAAAAATGCTGTCTACTGGTATTTTTCCTTAAGACGATACAAGGTGTCCAGATAGGAGTCAGATTGTTTCAAGGCTGAACCTCCTGCCTCCATTTCCGAAATAAGCATATCAACGACGGGTCGCAATGCGATTCCATGTCGATTGTTTTTTTGAAGATTTGCCTGTTCAACCAGAAGGACTGCATAGTAGGTCACAACCATTCTCGACAGGGCATCACGCCTGAAAAGATAGAGTCGCCCGCCCATTGTATTTAAGAAAAAACAGGCATATTCATAGAGAGCATCATGGTCAATGTCCGAGGCGAATGGAGTCGTGCTGCACTCTGGTGTGGTAACTAATTGGTAGTAGTTACCAAGGATTTGTTCCACACTACTTTTTTCGTTGTCCAGTATCCCTTTGAGCATAAGGATATTGTCTTTGCCGGAAATTCGAAAAAAATGGGCTGTATTCTTTAATATGGTATACAGGTCATCTGATTCACGGGTTACTTGAGGTGGGTTGGCCAGGAGTTCGTGAATCAGGGCAGTGAAGTGTTTTTCACTTGAAGTTGCTAATGTGAAATTAGCCATATAGGGTTGGGTATCAAGATGGCTATAGAAGTTCTCTAGCTGTTTGGCTGGCTCGTCACAGATAGAAATTTTTTTTATGGCTGGGGTACTGGTAGCTGATGGGAGCTGATTGAAGCCAGGAGAGAGTGGCAGAGTCTCACCGTTCTCTTCTGCAGTTGTCTTTTTGGAAAGATCATTTTCCGGGTCTGAATCTAATAATTGTGTTGCATTGTCTGCGACGAGGGAAGGTTCCGTTTCGATAATAAGTGGAGGCGTGGCTTCAGGTTTTGGCAACGCTTCTTCGATCTCACGTTCTGTTATCTCTGGTGTTTCACTTCCAAGGGAAGCATCAGCGACACGATCAGTCGATTGGGGGAGCTGAGAGCCTGAGTAGAAATAAAAGCTAATGCCCGCAATTGTAAATAACAGAAGAATGACCAGAAGGAATGGGACAAAATTCGATTTTTTAGTGGTCGGAGGGAGGGTATCCTGTTTTTTTTCTTCGGAAGGGTCCATGGGAAATCAGTTATAGCAAAGGTTGGGTTATTTTTTTGATTCCTAATATACCGTAGCTTCTTCTTAATGTCACCATCAAAGAAACCTGTTTAGGTTCCATTATTTTTCGGTGAGAATTTAGTTTTCCACTTGACTCAAATCAGCTAAAGCACTATTGTTGCCAACAATTTGATAGAAGCTAAAGAACCCCCGAAATTGGGTGGTTTTAAAAAATAAAATGTACGGAGGTAACACAATGACAATTTTTGTAACAGGTCACTCTAACCCTGATACCGATTCAGTTACCGCAGCAATTGGTCTTGCTGCTCTTTTGAATGCACAGGGACAGGATGCCAAGGCATGCATGCAGTCTTCTCTAGCGAATCTGAATCCTGAGTCAACTGTTGTACTTGAAAAATTTGGCCTTACCGCTCCAGAAGAGATGATGGATGTTGCCGGTAAGACCGTCGCTCTTGTAGATTTCAGTGATATCGGACAGGCTCCTGCAGGAATAACCGAAGCTGAGGTTGTTACCATCGTTGATCACCATAAAGTTGGTGATGTAACCACCAACCAGCCTATTCTTGTCCGTGTTGAACCTGTTGGCTGTACCGGAACCGTACTGAATAAAATGTTTAAAGACGCCGGTGTTGCTATACCTAAGGATGTTGCTGGTGGAATGCTTTCAGCGATTCTTTCTGACACTGTTAATTTCAAATCCCCCACCTGCACCGATGATGACAAAGCTGCTGTTGCAGAACTGAAGGTTATTGCTGGTGTTGAAGATACTGAAGCGCTCTTTATGGATATGCTGAAAGCGAAATCTTCCGTTGATGGTGTTCCTGCAAAGGATCTCCTTTTCCGTGATTACAAAGATTTTGATATGAAAGGTAACAAAGTAGGTGTTGGACAGCTCGAACTTGCCACCCTTGATCAGGTTGCTGCTATTCGTGATGATCTTCTTGCTGCTGCTCAGGCAGTAAAAGCAGACGGACGTCACACAGTTCTTCTTATGCTCACTGATGTTGTAAAAGAAGGAACTCAGCTGGTTGTTGTCTCTGATGATGAAGCTCTTATTGAGAAAGCTTTTGGATCCAAAATGGAAGGAACTTCCATGTGGGTTGACGGAATGATGAGCCGTAAAAAGCAGGTAATTCCTGACCTTCAGAAAGCATTTGGTTGTTGATGATAGAGTAGAAAGTAACTGACAGTTATATAACTGGAAGTGTTAAAGGTGTTTCGAGGATTTCCTCGAAACACCTTTTTTTTTGGTCATGGTGAATCGTGTTTCCCCGAGTTTGTTTATAAGGAGAGGGGAAAACGGTATGGAAGAAGAGGCGCTTTTTATTCGGAAGGGCAGGCTATTCTGCTTAGCTTTGGAATATAGTCGAAAGTGTCGTCATGCTCTGGAGTATGGCAGGTGAGACAGAGGGTCTTTTCGGGATTTCTGGACAATGTATAAGTTTCAGGGGCAATGGTGTGTTCCCTGCCAGGGCCGTGACAGGATTCACAACCTACGGAACGTAATGCTGATGGATAGGAGAGATAACCTGGATCAGGGCTGATCTGGGAATCCAATTTCCTGGGGTTTATGGTCAAATGACAGGGTAAACAGTCCAAATTAAGCGATTTATCCTTTTTAATCAATGTGGAGTAAGCAGAGGCGTGTCTGGTGGTTTTCCAGAACTCAGCCTGAGTTTCATGGCATGTTTCACAGACGGAATGTCCCACCATGTTTTGAGTAAGTGTGGACAGGTTTCCAGAAGTATTCTCAAGCTGTTTGTTTTTCTTGTTTAATTCTCTGATTTCGCGGTTAAGCAAAATGAGTTTTTCTGCAGTTGGCTGATCGTTTGGCAAGTTCTTTTTAAGACCAATAAAGCGATAATTATATTGATCATTTTTCACTCCTGCTTCTTTCTCCTGGGTCAGGAGTTCTTTTGAAGTGTCTATCTCTCTGTTTAATTCTTCCTTCTCCTTTTCCAGGCGAAGGATAGTATCTGTGTATTTGTTTTCATTTCCATTCTTTTTAGATTGTTTTTTAAGACGTCGTAACTGCCAGTTAACCGATCCCAGTTTGTTCTGGAGGTCGGCAAGTTGCCTGGTGGTATCATGTCCCCATATCCTCTGTTTACCGAATATGATTTCAAGTAAGCCCTGATATTTTCCCTGTTTTGCCGTTTGGGTAAGGAGGGTATTTCCTATAAGCTGTGGTGAGATGTTCCCCCTGTGTGGGTCTGCTCCAATAAGGAGATTAATATCTGGAAAACGTTTAGCTATTTGCTCGTTTTCAGAACTGTTCAGGGAGGACAGGAGAATAATAAAAGCATTTTCCTTTTTTTCTTTTATTGTAACGAGAGTTTTCGTTAGTGATTCCTGCCATGGCTGAATATTGATGTTTTTATACTCTTTCTGAGGATGGGCCGTGACTGCGGTAATGACCACCTTGATATCTCCAAAAGTTCTGGTTATCCATTGGGTAAATAAGGGCTTTCCGTCAGGGCTTGTAATATTTGAAGAGATCCATGGGAAACCATGGGTGTAACTCTTTTGAACAAAATCTATTCCTGCTGCAAGATCCAAGGGGCCTATGGCTACGGCGTCATAGCCAATATCTGTATAGATGTCGAGAATAGTTTCGGCGGTCAGTATTTCCTGGTTCTGCCCTCTATCTATTGAATTCTTTTTAAAAAGAAGATTGCCGGAATCCAGAAGCAGTCTGTTGGATCTATCACTGCTACTCAGGGAGTTGATCTGGTAAATTTTTTTGGGCAGACCGCCCAATTGGTTTGATTTTCAACCGCAGGGTTCTGTCTCACTCTGTATATTACCAGAATAAAATAGAAGGGATGGAGATCCGGGGGCGGCGGTCACCGGCTGGATACATATAGTGGTGAAAAGAAAACTGAGAGAGCATGCAAGTAAAAGAAAGTGGTTCGGAAATAGTCGATTATTCGGCATTTTGTTTTCTCTTTTTTAGAATTATTTTCCATTTTTCCAGACGATCCTTAATCAATGCCTCGTATCCACGAGTGGTTGGAAAGTAGAATTGTTTTTCTTTTATTTCATCGGGAAGGTGATCCTGAGCGACAAGTGCATTATCGGCATCATGAGCATATTTATACTCTTTTCCATAGTTGAGTTCCTTCATTAGTCTGGTGGGAGCATTGCGAAGATGTAAGGGGACTCCAAGGCTGCCGGTTTGACGGATACACCCGCAGACATTGGACTCAGCTCGGTAAATGCTGTTGCTCTTCGGAGCTGAAGCAAGGTAGGCGACAGCCTGAGCAATGGCAAGTTTTCCTTCTGGAAGTCCAAGCGTGTGATATGCGTCTCTGCAGGAGATTGTATGAATAAGAGCCTGTGGGTCTGACAATCCAATGTCCTCTGAAGCAAACCGGATGAGGCGCCTGCAGATGTAAAGTGGATCTTCGCCAGATTCAAGCATTCGGTAGAGCCAGTAGAGACTGCCGTCGGGGTCAGAGTCACGAAGGCTTTTGTGAAGGGCTGAAATAAGGTTAAAATGTTCGTCGCCATCCCTGTCGTAGCGAAGGGCTGTCCGCTGAGCTGCTTCCAGAATATCATCAGGGCTGATACCATTGGAGGCCGCAGTATCATTTTTTTTTCGGTGAAGAACTATGGTTGCGGCAATTTCCAGAGTATTGAGCCCCTTTCTGGCGTCGCCATCAGCAAGGGTAGTTAAGAGTTCAAGGCTGTTGTTGTCAAAGAAAAGATCAGTCCTGCCCAGGCCCTGCTCTGGATTGTCAAGAGCTCTTTGCAGGATAGTTCCAAGGTTCCCTTTGCTTAATGGCGAAAGTACCAGTACTTTGCAGCGGGACAGGAGGGGGGCAATGATTTGAAAGGAAGGGTTTTCCGTTGTGGCGCCAATCAGAGTGAATAGGCCGTTTTCGACATGGGGAAGAAAGGCGTCCTGCTGCCCCTTATTAAAGCGATGAATCTCATCAATAAAGAAAATTGTTCCACGATTTTCCGTTTCTCTCTGTTTTTCTGCCTGTTCTACGATTTTTCGAACTTCCTTAACGCCTGAAAGAACGGCAGAGAAATATACAAAATGAGCACTGGTTGAACGAGCCAGAATTCTGGCCAGGGTAGTTTTTCCGGTTCCAGGAGGGCCCCACAAGATAAGAGATGGCAGGGTGCCTGATCCAAGCATGCTTTCCAGGAGTTTTCCTTTCCCGAGAATGTCTTCCTGGCCCACTATCTCAGCAAGTGACTGGGGACGCATGCGTTCAGCGAGAGGACTTTTGGTTGTCGTTTTCATAATACAGAAAGGTTAATGTGAAAAACAGTATAGGAAGGTAAATACCCTATACTGATGTAATATTGCAAGCAGGATGGAATAAATGCAGGAACAAAGTATCGTCTGCTCTTTTCCATGACTGAAATCCGTTCCAAAATAATAAAATCAATGGCTGGCTATTGCTTGTAAGCTATTGATGCGGATGGTAGTATTAAGCAGAATGAGTTTTCTGGTATCTTCCATAAAGTAGTTGGTAAATTATTCAAGATTTTATTGCGAGTATTTATTTATGTCCCCTCAGAAGATTCTTGTTGTAGCCTACGAGGCCTCTATTGCTGATGTAAGTCGTATGGCTCTTGGAGATATCGGTTATGAGGTCGTCTGTGCCCATAGCGGTGAACAGGCAGTGGAGATGGCAATGATTAACAAGTTTGATCTGATAATTGTTGACGCAATGCTGCCTGGGATGACAGGTGTTGAAACCTTTGACACTATTAGACAGACAGACCCCGGAATTACAGGTCTGCTTGTGTCTGGTCATGCTGATCTGGATATGGTGGTGACGGCAATGAACAGAGGGTTGAGCGGAGTACTCGAGAAACCGCTGGACGCCAGGATCCTGGTGAATACTGTTCAGAAAACATTGGCCATAGCCGCCCTGCGTGAAGAAAACACACGCCTCAAAACCATTCTTCCCCTATATAAACTTGGTGAAAAGTTTAATGCTGCCAATTCTCTGCAGGAGGTCTATGAACTTCTCCTTGACGCCGTCTCTCGGCAAATAAAAGTTCCTTCAATGTCACTTATGATGTTTGTGAAGGAAGATAGCTGTCTCCATATCGTAGCATCCAGGGGTATAGATAGAGCTGTCGCCGCATCCGTTGCTGTCAGATCAGGAGAAAAAATTGCCGGCTGGGTCTATAAGCATGGCGAACCGGTTATTTTAAACAAGCTGACCCAGGAACAGTCTCCGCTTTCAAAATATCTAAAGCGTGAAGAGATTGCAGCGTCAATATCTTTTCCTCTTGTTGGCCGGGCTCAGGTTCTTGGAGTTTTAAACATCAGTCAGACCGCCAGTGATGTTGAGTACAGTCAATCGGATCTGGAACTGCTGTCTGTAATCTGCAGTCAGGCAGTTATGGCACTTGAGAATGTGGCATATATTGAGGAGCACGAGCAGAATGTTCGTACCAAAGCCCTCTTTGAGCAGTATGTCGCTCCGGAAGTTGCCGAAATCCTGCTGAAATCCGGTGAAAATATTATGAAAATCGGAGGTGTCAGGGAGATAACTATCCTGTTTGCTGATATCCGAAATTTTACCCTTGCCGTTCAACATCTTTCTCATAAGGATATTCATCTCTTTCTGACTGAATTTTTTGATCTCTTTGCTGAAGTGGCTTTCTCCTGGAAAGGAACTCTTGATAAATTTATGGGAGATGCAGCTCTTGTTGCCTTCGGTGCTCCCATTGAACTTGCCGAACCGTCAAATGCCGCAGTGTGCACTGCCGTTGAGCTTTCTCAGGGCTTTGAACAATTACGATGCAAGTGGCTGAAGAAGTCCCCTGTGTTTGAACAGCTTGGCTTGGGAATAGGTATTAGCAGGGGAGAGGTTTTTCACGGAAACGTAGGATCATCAAGAAGGCTTGATTACACTGTAATTGGTACGGATGTCAATATTGCACAACGCCTGGCCGATTCGACTGAATCCGGTCAGATTTTGATAACCGATTCTGTGTACAGGGATGTGAAGGGGAATTTTCCCATACGAGAAAAAGATGTCAGGAAGTTACGTGGTGTGGAACGAGCGGTAAAACTCTATTCCATACAGGCCGATCAGGTGGTTCTTCCCTGAAACAACTGCAAGCAAATTTTTATTTGTCTGCTGTTTTTACCCGAAAAATCATATTGTCGATTTCAACGAGATCGTTTGCAACAAGTTTTCGTCCCCGGCGTGTTTCAGGCTTTTCATTCACCATGACCTCACCCTCGGTGATCCGTATTTTAGCATGAAGCCCATCCTGGACAACATTGGCAAGTTTAAGGAACTGACTGAGGCGTATTGGCTCTTTATGAATTTCTATCTGTGTTGGAGTGCTCATTTTTAGCATGGTATGCATATGAAGGAGGAAGAAAGTGTCCTGTGGATGTACGATGGGAAACACTCTATACGACCAGGTATTTCTTGTCGAGCAGCAACTGCGTTAAGGAAAAAATAGATACCTGCTGGTAGATTTTTTAATACAATAAGGTTGGAGTCATTTCTTGGCCCACTATTTGATAAGTATTTAATGAGGTATGCTATGAAGTTACAGAATTCGGATTTGTTCAGGCAGCAATGCTATCTAAATGGAAAGTGGGTTACAGCAGAGAAGACAATTGAAGTACTCAATCCTGCGGACAACAGTGTCCTTGGTTCAGTCCCTTCCTTTGGAGTAGAGGAGACAAGAGGAGTTATTGAAGCTGCAAAGGATGCGTATGTCCTCTGGAAAAATCTGACGGCCAAGGAACGTTCCGATTATCTCAGGAGATGGTTTGACCTTATTGTCGCCCATAAAGAGGATCTTGCCTATATAATGACCAGTGAACAGGGAAAACCGCTTGCTGAGGCAGAGGGTGAGGTTCTTTATGGTGCTTCCTATGTTGAATGGTTTGCTGAAGAGGCAAAGCGTGTATACGGCGACACCATTCCAATGTCCCAAAAAGGAAAAAGAATTGTTGTTCTCAAGGAACCGGTCGGAGTTTGCGCTGCCATCACCCCCTGGAACTTTCCTTCAGCCATGATCACAAGAAAAGCTGCACCAGCACTTGCTGCCGGTTGCAGTATTGTCGTCAAGCCTGCCGCTCAGACTCCATTTTCAGCACTTGCTTTAGCGGAACTCGCAGACCGTGCCGGAATTCCAAAGGGAGTTTTCAATGTGATCACAGGCCCTGCACGTACTATCGGCGAAGAGTTCACCAGTAGTACAATAATCAGGAAACTCAGTTTTACCGGATCAACGCCGGTTGGAAAGCAGCTGATGGCCGCCTGCAGTAATACAGTAAAAAAGGTTTCCCTTGAGCTTGGTGGTCATGCACCTTTTATTGTGTTTGATGATGCTGATATTGATGCGGCTGTCAGAGATGCTGTAGCGTCCAAATATAGAAATTCAGGACAGACCTGTGTCTGTACCAATCGTTTTATTGTTCAGGAAGGCGTGTATCAACGTTTTGCTGAAAAATTGACTGTAGCTGTGAAGGAACAGTTGCGAGTGGGGTCCGGATTCGATAAAGATGTGAATCAGGGACCGCTGATTGATTTAAACGCTATTCTCAAGGTAGAAGAGCAGATTAAGGATGCATGTGATAAGGGGGCAACTCTACTGGCCGGTGGAAAGCGGTGGGGAGAGAGTGGATTTTTCTTTGAACCAACCATCCTTATGAATGTAACCACAGATATGAAAATTGCACGAGAAGAAACTTTTGGCCCCGTGGCTCCAATCTTCGTCTTTAAGGAAGAGTCCGAAGGGGTGGCTATGGCCAATGACTCCGAATATGGACTCGCCTCATATTTTTTCAGTCAGGATATAGCACGATGCTGGAGGGTTACGGAGGCGCTTGAATATGGGATGGTGGGTGTGAATACGGGGATTCTTTCCTCAGAAGCCGCTCCTTTTGGTGGAATGAAGGAATCTGGAATAGGACGGGAGGGCTCAAAGTATGGAATTGAAGAATATCTTGAAATAAAATATATGTGTCTGGGAGGTCTGGATTAGACCCCGGTTTCTCGGTCAGTATGACTGGAAAATACTCGACAAAAGTGACTCTCTGAAGTATCTACTTGTAATGATAAAAAAAGAAAGAGAATGTTGATTTTATTTATCTTGAATACGGCAAAATGCTGGAAAACTGAAGGAATGGAGAAAAGATTATGAAATATGGAAAACATCAGTATCAAGGGGTCGTTGTTAGTTTACTTGCTCTAGTGCTTCTCACTTTCACTGGCTGTATTCCCGGTACTACCCAGACAGATGCTTCCATGGCCGGAAGCGATGATAGCCTTGCCATTAGCAGTACTGTTGGAAACTATGAGGATATTGAGCTTCCCTCAGAAATGAAATACAATCCCAAAGATAGTATGTCCATCAAGACAAGTTCTTTTCGTGGAGGAATTATTCATTATACCGGGCGTGTTGAAATGCATTCCCTGAAAGAGTTCATCATCGCCTCAATGAAAAAAAACAAGTGGAAACTTGCTGGTGAAGTTTCCAGCCAAAATGTGATTCTTGCCTTCACCAAACCAAATAAAACCTGTATGATGAACATAGAACCCAACGGGGCAATGTCTGACACGACATTGACCATGTATGTGACAGTTGACGTAACTGCCGCCAGGGCCCTGAATGCTTTTGGAGAGCCAATTCAGTAAATTGTTAAAACATATTTCACACCTATCAGCCGTTAGTCCTCTTTTTGTCAGGGCTAGCGGCTGTTTTTGTTTTGTACTTGTGCTCCTGTTTTCCTGTCACGGGGATGCCAGTGAACACAGTTACGAGGCAGATGTGCTTTTGGCTGCAGAGGATGGAGATTCTCAGGCTCAGTACGCTCTTGCATTGCTCTATGAATACGGAACTGATACAATAGAACGCGATCCTGAGCAATCCATAATCTGGCTTGAAAAAGCCGCCAGGGCTGGTGTTGCTGGTGCATGTCTGTACCTCGGCCTGAAGTATGAATATGGCAATAGGGTAAAAAAAGATATACACAAGGCCGCCTGCTTGTACACCTGCGCTGCTCATAAGGATTGGCCCGCCGCACAATTTTTTCTGGCAACTCTATACGAAAAAGGGAAAGGGGTGCCACAGTCACCCCTAAAAGCCCTTGCCTGGTTTAGCATGGCCGCTGAATACGACTACCCGGAAGCTGAAAATGAATCATCGCGGCTTCGTTCTCTTCTTGGTATTAAAGATATGGCTTGCTTGAGTAAGCTTCGGAAGGATCTTTTACGTACTGGTGCTTCTCCGTGTAAGTAATTGTTGTTCCCAATTGGCTTCTGATATGATACGATTTTTGTGTGACTTTGCATAACTGTTTGAAAATATGGCAATTGTCGTTAATCGCTGCTGCTTGAGAAAATATTCGTCGGGATTTATGGACATAGATATAAAAAAACAGAGAGAAGCTCAGGAAAATGCCAGGAAGCTTCTCGCAAAAGAGGAACAACAGCGTGCTGAGCGCAGATTGCTGAAGTTTGTCCTTGATCTGGAGAATGGTAACAGTGAAGTTCTTCTCAACGATGAATTCATGGGAAAGCTTCCTGAACTTATCTCTGTCTATAGCGCAACCGGTAACCGGGATCGTGTGAAAAAATTATTTGAACAGCTCGGAGATTGTGCCTGTTCCGAAAACCCCAATGTACGTGAGCGTGCTGTGATGGCACTCAGCTTATGTATGGAAGGACTCAATAGGGAAGAGCATCGGGATCTTATTGATATGATTTCCGGGATCCTTCTGCGTTGGCTTCGGGCTGAGACACTTTTCCTTTCCGTTTGCGGGATCGTCTGTAAACAGTTGCAGGAAAATGGCATTCGGATGTTTGAAGAAGGACTCTGGAAGGAGTGTGGTGTTCTTCTGGAAATTTTTTACCAGATTCAGTCAGGAGTGAACGAAAAAAGTAATGCAATAAGAAGTATTGTCGGCAGATCTCAAGAGGCAATGGCCACTGACTATGTACTTGAGGAATTAACGATTGTCTGCCTCAGAGGACGTGGTGAAAGAAGACAGCATGCGGAACAGATTCTTGTTCATCTTGGACGTAAGGCTGCGATCCACCTCCTTGAAACCCTGTTAAATTGTCAGGAGAAAGAAGACAGGCTTCGTCTGGTTGGGCTCATTCCTGCGACAGGTTACGCTGCAGTTCCAGTTTTAAAAGAATATCTCCAGAAAAAACTTCCCTGGTACGGAATTCGTAACATCATTCTGATGATAACAGCAATGGATGATGAAAATCTGATACCACTTATCATGCCATGTCTCTCCCATGAAGATATTCGTATACAGCAACAGGTTATCGATTGTATCAATGAAGTTGCCGTTACCAACCCTGGCGGCTATCTGCTTGCAGCGTTACCAGTGGTTGACGATAACCTGAAAGCAGGTCTTATCAGCCATCTTGGCAAGTTGGGAGGCCTGGAGGTTGTTGATGCCTTTCTCGATCTTCTTGCCCGGCGTGATACTTTCTCTCCCAATGTTCGTGATGAATTACTCGAAAGTCTGGCAATACATGTTCGGCTCAGTGACTCCATTCGAGCAGTAAATCTTCTTACCATGCTCCTGGAGGAGCGTATCGTTAAATATGATCCTCAGGTCGATCCTGTGTCCCGTGCTGCACGCAATTCGCTTCACATCCTTCAGCCTCGTTTTTCCAAAAAAGAACTCCCTAAACAATCCGTAAATCTAGAGCCTGAGCCTCCCGATGACAATGTCTCCTTTGACAATGATCCATCGGTTAAAAATCCTGCTCTGCGTCAGGTACAGATGATAAATGAAGAGGTAGCCATTCTTCTCGGGAAAGGGCAGGTAGCTGATGCCAGTGAATTACTCTATAAAAAATGTATTGAAGCGGCAGAGGAGAAGAGATTTGAAGCTGCTGAAATGCTGAGGGATCGCATTCTTGAAGTAGATCCAAACGCACTTGCGGAAGTTATAAAGGCTGGGGAACGCATTGAAGAGGAACGCTCATCATCTGTTACCACAAGTCATATCAGTATCTGGCAGGATTTGTATGATTCTCTTACCACTGATGAATTTAATGCTCTTTATGAAGCTCTTAAATCAAGAGAATATGATACAGGGTCAGTTATAGTTGAACAGGGTGCAAACAGTCCATTGCTTTATTTTATTAATTCAGGTCAGGCAAGATTAACCTGTTGGAGAGGTCAGGATGAGGTCTTTCTCAAAAAGGTCGGGCCCGGAGAAATTATAGGAACCACACCGTTTTTTGATGTGTCTATCTGGACTGTAGCACTGACAGCAATCGGGACAACAAAAATACACGTTCTTGAAAGAGAAGTATTCCTTGAATTGATAGAACAATTTCCAGGGATTGAGTCTTGTCTCATTGATTATTGTTCGAAGGCCGAAACAGTACCGAAACTTCTTAAAATGTCAGGCGAGGATCGCCGTCAGTACCCTCGTTTTCCCGTGTCACTTCTTGTTAAACACACCTTGCTCGATGAATATGGTAACCCAAGTATGAGAAGTTTTAACGGTGAGATTGTTGATATTTCCTGTGGTGGATTCTCTTTTTTTATCAAAATCTCCAGAAAAGAAAATGCCAGGCTTTTACTCGGAAGAGGTATAAAAACCAATATAACAGTTAAAGGGATTGAACCGATAGACACAAAGGGTGTGATTGTCGCCGTTCGTTTTCAAGGCCAGGCTGAAGCTGAATATTCTGTACATGTACAACTTGATGAAATAATCGGGCAGGATATTGTAAAACATATTATTGGCCGGTCATAAGCGTTGCTTTTTGAAGAAGCTGGATCGCAAGGAAAGGACATGCCGCCTGATATGTGCCACAAGCATTTGCTCTGTATCGATTCATCTTCTGATAAAAATGACTCTCTTTTATCCCCCTACCTGCAGTGCAATCCGCCATTGGCTCTTGCCCCCATGGTTGGTCTTTCACATTCAGCTCTTCGGATTTTAATTCTGGAGTTAGGTGGAATTGGCCTGTTTTTCAGTGAAATGCTTTCGGTTCAAAGACTTCCTTTCGAGAATGAAACAGTCTCTCCATTTCTATGCCGTACTCAAGAAGAGACCCCTCTTTTTTATCAGATATTTGCAGGACCGGATCAGGACATAATTCCTGCAGTGGAGAGGCTTCATCTCCTCAATGCCCAGGGCATTGATTTAAATTTGGGGTGTCCCGCTCCTGCCCTCCGCAAACTAGGGGCTGGCTCCTTCACGCCTCCCGATGTCGCTCAGCAGACCGTACGTTCTCTAAGGGCAGTTACCCATCTTCCCATCAGTGCGAAAATACGGCTTGGAGCACAGCTGGATGAAAAGAGATTGTTGCGATTTTGTCAAATGCTTGAGGCCGAAGGTGTTGATCTGTTGACGGTCCATGGGCGTTTGCAGGGAGAGAAGTTTTGCAGACGACCACGTTGGGACTGGATTGGAAAGGTAAAGAAAACAGTAAAAATACCTGTGATAGCAAATGGCGGGATCTTTTCTGTCAATGATGCCAGAAACTGTCTGGAACAGTCGGGTGCAGATGGACTGATGATAGGCAGGGGGGCAGTATGCAGGCCCTGGCTGTTTGCAAATATCGCCAAAGAGTTATACAATTTTAATATCTCAACTGAACACAATGTAAAAAAAGTATATTTTCGTTTTATTGAGTTGTTGCAGGATCGATTTTTACCGGAACGGCGTCTCGGACGTTTAAAGCAGTTTACTCATTACTATAGCTCAAATTTTTCCTTCGGCCATCATTTGGCCACAGGAGTACAGAATTGCAGATCTGTTGTCGAGGCGGCCGAAATCGCAGCAAAGTTTTTTGAAACCGTTAAAGGAGAAGGGAATGATTGAATTAGTAAAGAAAACATTATTGGCAGGTGTCGGGGTAGCTGCCCTGACCAAAGAGAAACTGGAGGAAGTTGCCAAGGATTTTGTTGAAAAAGGAAAAATGACGGAACAGGAGGGGAAGGATCTGGTCAAAGACCTTATCACTCGCTCCGAAGAGTCACGACAGGAACTCCAGAAACAGATAGGGGAAAAAGTAGAGGAAATTCTGAAAAAAATGGATCTTGCCAAAAAAAGTGAAATGAATGCTCTGAAACAAGAGATTGCGGAGCTACGTGAGGCTCTAAAATCCAGGGAGTCATAAAAGGAGAGTTTTTAGTGCAACAGGGATCAAGTGGTTGGTGAACCCTGTTGCAGATTCTCTGTCGCTGAATGTTTAGGCGACTTGTGGCTTTCGCTCTCTACGGTGAAAATTGCCCTTACGTTTTCCTGCATAGGCTTTTGAAGGACCCTTGGATTTTGTGATTTCTATAGAGATCGTCTTTCCGTTTATTTCAGAACGCTGAAAGGCTGCGAGTATCTGAGCAGTGTAACGACTGTCCGCTTCAATGGTCGCTGAGTTTCTCAATATTTCTATCTTTCCAATCTTTATCCTACCAACATCCTGAATTGCATTTATTTTCCCAATCACCCCCTGTGGCATTATACCCTGGCGCCTCCCAACATTTATACTGAAAGTGGTGAATTTGTTTTTGGGGTGCAGTAGGTCCTTCTGTAATTCTCTAGGAGCTCTTTCCGTTCTGCCTCGACCGTCCTTTTGTGTTGAACTAATATTCAAATCGGCGGCATTTTTGTAGTATTCGAGAAAGCGGTTGAATTCGAGTGAAACAAATTGTTTGATCAGGGCTTCACGATCGAGGTGGGCTAGTTTCTCAGCAATTTCTTCATACAAAGGCGCAATCTGGTCATGGTTTACCTTTACATCCATGACGGTATCGATCTGGTTGATTAATTGTTTTCTACAGATTTCCTCTCCGGTCGGGATTCTACACTGAATAAATTTTTTCTGTATTTTATTTTCGATCAATCGAAGACGGTACTGTTCATTTGAAGCGATGATGGCGATGGATATCCCTTTGCGCCCGGCTCTTCCTGTTCGGCCACTGCGATGGGTGTATCCCGATGTTTCATCGGGCAGGTTATAGTTGACCACATGGGTGAGGTCGTTCACATCAAGACCCCTTGCCGCAACATCCGTTGCTACAAGGATCTGAATGTTTCTACAGCGAAATCTACCCATGACCTGATCACGCTGGGCCTGAGAGAGATCCCCATGTAACGCATCCGCATTGTAACCATCCTGGATTAATTTATGGGCAATATCATTGGTTTCTTTACGGGTTCTACAGAAAACAATAGAATAAATGTCGGGTGAATTATCGACAATCCGTTTTAAAGCCAGGTAGCGATTTTTGGGGTGAACCAGATAAAATTCGTGACGAACATTTTCAGCACCGGCATTCTTGGTACCAATCGTGAGTTCAATGGGATTTGACATATATTTCTGTGAAATCCTGGCGACTTCTTGTGGCATGGTTGCAGAGAAAAGAAGGGTGTTTTTTTCCTTCGGAGTGTGAGCGAGGATAGCTGTAAGCTCATCCTGGAACCCCATCTGCAGCATTTCATCAGCTTCATCAAAAACCACATAATTAATCTTAGAAAGATTAACGGCCTTGCGGTTAAGGAGATCCTTAAGGCGGCCCGGTGTTGCGATAATAATTTGAACACCCTTTTGAAGGCTGTTTATCTGCTGGTCAATACGGGCACCGCCATAGACGGCAAGAATGTTTATTTTGGGTACGAATTTTGAAAATGATTCAAGGTCCTTGGCGACTTGAATGCAGAGTTCCCGGGTGGGACACAGGACAAGACTCTGAGTGTGCCGTTTTGAAGGATTGGTCCACTGGATCAGGGGAATTCCAAAAGCTGCTGTCTTTCCTGTTCCAGTCTGAGCCAGGCTGACAAGATCGACCTGTTTTTCAATCATCAGTGGGATTACCTGTTCCTGGACAGCTGTGGGAGTTTCAAATCCTAGAGCTTCAAGACCCTTCAGGATGTTTTCATCAATGCCTAATTCTTTAAAAGTTTTCATAATATTTTTATCCTGATTAACGATACTCTGAAATAGAAAAAACTGCGGAATCCTAACCAGGAAGGGTGCACAGCGGTTACGGGGTTTTCATGAGATTGAGTTGAATCTCTAGCTCAGGCTCTACTCTAGGGTGTATAACGAATAAAGCAAGTGCTATTTTACTCTTTTAGAAAGAAGCAGAACTATTTATCGTCCGAATTTTTCGTATATTTTACTTGTTACAGAGGTGAGTTCCCGTAGCTTCATGAGGTGAAGGAGAAGGGCGTACAGTGAAGCGGCAACAGTAATAATTATAAGGAGGACAAAAAATGCTTGAAGAAATGAGCCATTTAACTGTGTTGTGAAAAGGCTTCTGCTCCAGTGGAGAAAGCTGGCCATTGCGGTTCCGGCAACAATGATTTTCCCTAACGCCTTCATGAGATAGCCTACAGAATACCCTCCTGTTTTCAGGTAAAGAACCACACTTAAAAAGAAGAAATTAAGAATCATTGAACAGGATGTTGAAAGGGCAATCGCCAGATGTTGGTAGGAGTCTATGGTCAGGTTGATAATGAGCAGGTTTGCGCCCACCGCAATAAAAGATGCAATAAGCGGGTACTTTGTGTCTTCCAAGGCATAAAAAACCGGAACGAGAATTTTGTTTGAGGAATAAGCAAAAAGTCCGACAGCGTACAATGTGAGGGTATTAGCGGTGGCTATCGTATCAAAAGCTGTAAAAGCACCTCTCTCAAAGATAATGTGAATTATTGGTTGAGCGAGCATCATAAGACCAATGGAAGCCGGGATAGTAAGGCCAAAGACCATGGTCAGTGAAGATACCATGGTTTCCTTCATCCCGCCGATGTCCTTCTTTGCGGCATGTCTTGCAAGAACGGGCATTGCAGCAATGGAGAGTGCCACTCCAAAAATTCCAATAGGAAGCTGTACCAGGCGAAATGCGTAGTTAAGCCAGGAGACCGATCCTTCAACGCAGGAGGAGGCAAAGTTGGTATTGATAAAGATATTAATCTGGGTGGGGGAAAGGCCAATAACAGCAGGAATCATCAGGGTGATAATCCGTTTAAGGCCGGGGTCTTTAAAGGGAAGCCGTGGAGTAAACCGGAAACCGCATTTCAGCAGGGCAGGAAACTGGATAGAAAGTTGTAACAAACCACCAAGAAGTGTTCCGATGGCCATTCCAACAATCGCAGGTTGACCGAATTTTGGAAGAATAAATGCCAGACTCACGCCACCAACGATGGAACCAAGATTGAAGAAGGCGGAGGCCATGGCAGGAATGAAAAATTTCCCTCTGGAGTTGAGTATCCCCATTACTACAGCAGCGAGCGAAATAAAAACAAGGAAGGGGAGCATGATTCTGGTAAGGAGGATGGTGAGTTCTTGCTTTCCGGCAACGCTTGAAAAATCCGAGGCAAGAAGGTTTACCAGAGGTTCGGAAAAGTAAATCCCCAGAAGAGTGATGGCAGAAAGAAGTATGGCGAAAAAGACGAGAACGTTTGAAGCAAGCTGCCATGTCTCCTTCTTGGAACGGTTTGTGTCATAATCAGTGAAAACCGTAATAAAAGCAGCAGACAATGCTCCCTCTGCAAAAAGATCACGCAGGAGATTTGGTATGCGGAAGGCGACCACAAAGGCATCGTAAGCAAATCCTGCGCCAAACATTCCGGCAAAAATCTGCTCTCTGACAAGTCCGAGTACTCGACTGCACATAACTGCAATGGACACGGTTCCGGCAGATCGGGCGATTTTTCCACTCTGTTTTGCTTCTTTTTTCACGTATGGTCGGGAGGTAAAGTAAATATAAAGAATTAGTAAATATAAACCCTGTATTTATACAGGCTTTTACAGTGCATTGCCAGATAAAGTCCTCTCGTTTTTCACCTTTTCATTATTTATAGTGAATGAACAGGGAATTGGCGAACATCCTTGACTTTCATTGAAAATATTGAATATATGGATAGAGAAATATTCTACCTATTCGAAGTTGATCAAGGGTTTTCGCTTGTCTGAGGATTGAGCCTTGTATTCCATCGACGAGACGATGGTACAACTGTTATTTTCAAGGAGGTTTGCATGCAGGATATCAGTAAGATAAGAAACATCGCGATCATTGGACACGGAAGTTGTGGAAAAACCTCTTTGGCTGAAGCCATGCTGTACACAGCCGGTAAGATCAAACGTCTCGGTAAGGTTGATGAGGGAACTTCAGCCCTCGATTTTGAAGATGAAGAAATCAAGCGGAATGTTTCCATTAATAACTCCTTTCATAATTATTCATGGAAGAAGCATGATGTTTACTTTATGGATACTCCGGGTGATGATAATTTTCTCAATGAAGCCTACGTGGCAACCCAGGTTGTTGATGGGGCCGTTTTTATCATTGGAGCTGTTCTTGGGGTTAAAGGGCAGACTATTAAATTTGCTGATTTTATAGCAAGTAGAAAACTGCCATCCCTTATCATGATTAACAAGCTTGATCGTGAGCGGGCAGATTTCACAAGAACCATTGATCAGATAAATGAGTCCCTTCCAGTTACCCCTGTTATTTTGCACCTGCCTATTGGGGAAGAAGACTCATTCCGTGGCCTTGTCGATCTGGTGAGTCAGAAGGCCTATCTGTTTGATGAAAGTGGGAAAGGTACTCTTGTGGAAACCGATATTCCCGATGATATGGTAGATGATGTCGCCCTCTATCGTGAAAGCCTGATGGAGCAGGTTGCAGAAACAGATGATGACCTGATTGAAAAGTTCCTGGAAGATGGTGAACTTTCTCAGGAAGACCTGCAGTCCGGATTAAAGGGCGGGGTTGCAAGTGGTGCTATCGTACCCGTATGTTTGGGTGCCGCAACCAGTAATTTTGGAACGTCAGCATTGCTTGATGTCATTAATGATATTATGCCGTCTCCAGCAGATCGTCCAAATTTCATAGGCGTTGATAAAAATGGAGAACCAGTCGAACGCAAAGCAGCAGCTGATGAAAAATTTTCAGCCCAGGTATTTAAAACCATGGCTGACCCCTATGCTGGCCGTTTAACCATTTTTAGAATTTATTCTGGAACCCTCTCGGGCGATACCTTTTATAACAGCAGCAAGGAAACGGATGAGCGTTTTGGCCAGCTTTTTATTCCAGAAGGAAAGGAACAGAGGGCCGTGGAGAGTGCCGGACCGGGAATGATTGTTGCGGTGGCCAAACTTAAGGAAACCACCACTGGAGATACTCTTTGCGATGCATCTGCACCAATCATTTATGATGATCTGGATGTTATGGAACCCGTTATTTCCTACGCTATTCGAGCAAGTAAAGGCGATGAAGAAAAACTTTTCTCCTCCATTACCAGGATGCTTGATGAAGATCTTACCCTCAGACTTTCCAGGGAGCCGCAGACCGGTGAAGTCCTCATTTCCGGTGTTGGAAAAGTTCATCTCGATGTGGTCGGGGCCAAGATTAAACGCAAGTTCGGTGTGGAGATGGAGCTTTCCTTGCCAAAGGTTCCCTACAAGGAAACCATAAAAGGAACTGCAACGGTACAGGGAAAACATAAAAAACAGAGTGGTGGCCGGGGCCAATTTGGTGACTGCACCGTTGAAATCGGTCCAAATAGCGGAAAAGGTTTTGAGTTTGAAGATAAAATAGTTGGTGGGGTTATTCCACAGCAGTATCGTCCTGCAGTCGAAAAAGGCATCCTTGAGGCCATGGAGAAGGGTGTTATGGCCGGATATCCAGTCGTTGATATTAAGGTCAGCCTGATAGATGGGTCCTATCATAACGTGGATTCCTCGGAGATGGCGTTCAAGATTGCAGGTTCTCTTGCATTTAAAAAAGGGGCCCAGGAGGCAGGACTTGTACTACTTGAACCCTTTATGAATATGACCATCGTGGTAGGTAAGGAACATGTTGGGGATATCATGGGAGATTTGAATTCCCGTCGCGGAAAGGTTATGGGAATGGATGCGGATCAGGGGCGTGAAATCATAAAGGCCCAGGTTCCGCAGGCAGAGGTTCTATTGTATGCAGCAGATCTTACGGCGATGACAGGAGGACTTGGAACATTTACCGTTAGTTTCTCTCATTATGAGGAAGTTCCGGCCATGATCGCAGAGAAGGTTGTTGCGGCGAACCAGGCAGAATAGGAAAATTGTAAAGAAATGAAGATTGATACTGGCAGATTTACCTTCGGGGTTCTTACCATGAGTGACAAGGGCTCACGTGGAGAACGAGAAGATACCAGTGGGCCCTATCTGCTGAAGACCTTAAATGATTTGGGCTATCAGCAGAAGGCCTACGCTGTGATTCCCGACAGAGCCAAAGGGATTTCTGAGACCCTTATCTCATGGGTGGATGAGCAGAAAGTCGATCTTATTCTGACGACGGGTGGGACAGGAGTTGCGCCAACGGATGTAACTCCTGAGGCAATGGCCGATGTCATAGAGAAGGAGATCCCTGGAATGGCTGAAGCCATGCGGGCTGAAAGCCTGAAGAAAACGCCTCATGCAGTACTCTCAAGGGGGATAGCTGGTATTCGCGGAAACTCTTTGATTATTAATTTACCGGGGAGTGAAAAGGCTGCGCGGGAAAACATTGCAGTACTGCTGCCCTCACTGGCCCACGCCCTGGATAAGATCCAGGGGGGAACCAGTGACTGCGGAGTGGGGTAACCGCGAGCGACAGCTTATCTGAGGCAGTTCGGAAGGTTACATACGTTTTTTTGTCTCTACTTGCGTCTTTCAAAAGTCAGGTTAACCTGTTCATCACCCTCTTTTAAAGCTGTGATATCACCAATAACAAAGGCCTCTTCACCATGGGCCTGGAAGCGAAGAATGATTTCTTCCACGGCATCATCATCCACAGCAATCATTAGGCCGATACCCATATTAAAAGTACGGTACATTTCTTCTTTCGGAACCTTACCATTCTCCGCCAGGAAATCGAAGATGGGTTGTGGTTGCCAGCATCCGCAGTTGATGTCAGCTTTGCATCCTGCAGGCAGTATTCGCGGAATGTTGTCTATAAAACCACCACCCGTGTTGTGAACGATACCGTTTAGTTTAAAGCTTTTGAGTACTCCAAGAACCGACTGAACATAGATTTTAGTTGGCTTGAGAAGTTCTTCGCCAAGGGTGCAGCCGAGTTCTTCCATGTACTGATCCACACTGAAATCATTGTCGCTAAAGCAGATTTTACGAACCAGGGAGAAACCATTGGAGTGAAGACCGGATGATCTGAGTCCGATTATTTTGTTGCCAACCCGTATCTCAGAACCATCGATCAATTTGTCACGGTCACCAATTCCCACAACAAATCCTGCGAGGTCGTAGTCTCCTGCCTTATAAAGACCTGGCATCTCGGCTGTCTCTCCACCAACGAGAGAGCACTGAGACTGGATGCAGCCTTCAGCAATACCTCTTACGACTTCGGTGGCAACGTCAAGTTCGAGTTTTCCTACTGAGTAATAGTCAAGGAAACAGAGGGGCTTGGCGCCACCAACGATGATGTCATTCACGCACATTGCGACAAGGTCAATGCCAATGGTGTCGTGCTTATTGCATCGTTTGGCAATCTCAAGTTTTGTACCGACACCGTCGGTTGAGGTGACCAGAACCGGCTGTTTATATTTGTCAGTGTCTATGGCAAAAAGGCTTGAAAAACCACCTATATCGTTTAAAACACCGCGCTGATGCGTTGATTTGACAATGTCTTTAATTCCATGAACAAATGCATTGCCCTTGTCAATATCGACTCCGGCTTCACTGTATTTAGATTGTTTTACGTCGCTCATTTTTCTATTATATTAGTTATCGTTAAGGATTGAGAAAACTTATGCATATTAGTAAGAGTTTTGTGAAATTGCAAGGAATCTCCAAACCATCTAGGAGCATCTTGTCATTTGCTGATGATATCAAATTGGATGGGAAATAGTTATGAAAATATTAATTTTATTGGTAGGCATGGTCTTAATAGTAGAAGGTATACCCTATGTTGCATCCCCGGAATCCATGCGTGAATGGTTGAAAAAAATAAGTGAGATGAAGGCAGAACATCTTCGCATACTGGGTCTTTTTTCAATGTCTTCAGGTTTGCTGATCTGCTGGTTTGTACAGCGTAGCGGCTACTTTTAGAACCTTGGGAAATCTTTTGAAGACTGCGTTGATATCGATTTTTGACCTTTTCTTGTTGTTAGAATTTGCCTGGCGGATCTGAGTGTTTTTCGAGAATAAAAATAAATCCTTCTATCCACTCTCCTCTCTCCTTTCTCAGTCTGGTATGGACACTTTCCAGAATAGTCCAGCCTGTTTTTTGGGATACCATATTGATATAGTCGTGGGAGTGTCCAAAACGTCCTGTTGTCTTCAGTTCAAAAGTTTCACTGTGTGAAACTTCCACCGAAAAAAGAAAGAGGCCCTTATCGCTACTGCTGTTCGAGCATGATGCGAAAACCTGTTCAAGACATCCCATATATGTGAAGACATCGACTGCCACAATCAAGTCAAAGACGTCACTGCTGTTTTGGAGAAAGTGAAGGATGTCGTCTTTGATCAGTTTTTTGTATATCTTTTTCTCAGCCGCAACATGCAGCATTTTTTCTGAGATATCAACACCGATAATTTCCCTGCAGCAATCGTTAAACTCCTGTCCTGCCAACCCGGTTCCGCACCCGAGATCAAGGGCAAGAATCCTTGAAGAGTCTGGGAATAAATTGTTGTAAAGGGTGTGTAAGGTTGTAGGTGTTCTATACTCAAGATTGTCAATTAAACTCTGTTCAAATTCGGTTGCATAATTGTCAAAAACAGCTTCCACGTACTCCAGTGGGGCAGTGTCAGGGGTTTCTCCTGAGAGCGAGTCAAGCATGTGTTTTGCGCCTTGATGCTGCGGGTTATAAATCAACAGTTGCCTGTAGAGTTGCTCTGCCTTTTTAATGTTTCCTGATTTATGACAGAGATAGGCGTAATTGTTGAGGCTTGAGAGGTGGTCTGGTGTTTCTTTAAGAATACGCATATACAAGCGCTCTGCTTCTGCATAATCTTCCATATCCTGGTGGCAGAGTGCAAGGTTGTAGAATGTGTCAACCGTTGTGTCACCTGCTTTGATGGCATATCCAAAAGACTGTGCAGCTTCTGAAAACTTATATAACCTTCTAAAGTTAAGCCCACGATTGTAATGAATATCGGGATCGTCTTCCTGCAAACCAGCAGCTTTCCGGTAATGGTTTTCAGCGTCCTGAAACAACCCGAGTTCAAAGAGAACCAGACCGCAGTTAAAGTGAAGTAATGATAAGCCGGGAAGTTTTTTTAAGAGTTGTCTGTAAAGCTTAAGAGCCTTTTCTAACTTGCCGTCTTGGTGGAGTTGACAGGCCTGAGCAAAGAGATTTTCAATGTCACGGGGGCTCGGATTTTCTGTACTGGAAAGTTCACACATGGGTAAAGTCTGGAAAATAAGAGAAATGGCTAAATCAAATTGACGGAATTGGTATACTGGATGTATCATGTAACGTTCATCTGGAGGTAAGTCAAGGCCTTGAACCCGGCGTAGCCCTTTAAGGCTATTGTTAACATGGTGATAGTAATGGAAAAAAACGAAAAAAAAGAACTTATTGGTACCGAGGGGAAACTGCTGCTCGATATGATCCGCAGATTGAATCGTCGTGGTGCCACAGAAAACCTCCTGAAACTTATCACCAAGACCCATCCTGCTGATACAGCCTGGGTGTTCAGACATCTCTCGGAACTTGAGCGCAAGGAGGTCTTTGATATTCTGGCCCAGACCGATCAGGTCGGTGATTTTATAAGTGAACTTGATGAATCAGTCATGGTGCCTCTTGTTGAAAATCTCAGCCCGAAATTCATGGCTGACGTTATCAGTGAGATGGCTTCGGATGATGCTGCTGACATTATAGAAGCATTGGACGATGATTTTGGGGCTGAAATACGCTCTCAAATGGAACAGGCTGATCGGGAAGAGGTTGATGAACTGCTTCAGTATCATCCAGAAAGTGCAGGTGGCCTGATGTCTCCAGATTTTATGTATCTGGATGAGGAGTTAAGTGTTGGTGAAGCTATTGCTAAGGTACAGAAAAGAAGTGAAGAAAAAGAGATGGTCTTTTATCTCTACATAACCTTCGGCGATGGTAAACTTGCCGGTGTTGTTTCACTTCGTGAACTTCTTACCAATCCGCCCCACAGGCAACTGAAAAATATCATGAAGAAGAATGTGTTGTCAGTAAGTACTGATACCGACAGGGAAGAAGTTGCCCATGTGATCTCCCAGTATAATCTCCTCGCGGTTCCTGTTGTCGATGCAAGCTACACGCTTGTTGGTATCGTAACAGTGGATGATATTATTGATGTTATGCGGGAAGAAGCCACCGAGGCTTTTTTACAGATGGCCGGTGCCGGTAAAGATAGAGAAATTCTTCTAAAATCCACTTCGGAAAATGTCGTTCTCCGTGCTCCCTGGTTATTTGCTTCCTGGATCGGAGGCGTTATGGCACTGTTTATTATTGGCGCCTTTGAAGAAGAGCTTACCAAGGTTCTTGCACTCGCAGCCTTTATCCCCATTATCATGGGAATGGGCGGCAATATTGCAACCCAGTCGTCCACCATCGTTGTCCGCGGCATCGCCACAGGCCGCATTAATATGGAAGATTTCCATAAAATAATTTTTAAAGAGATGCGGGTGGGTATTATTCTAGGGATCCTTTATGGTGGTTTCCTAGGGGTGCTCGCCTATTTTGGATATGCGGAACCAAAACTTCTTGGCCTGGTTGTAGGACTTTCAATATTCTTTTCCATGGCCATGGCTGCAACAATTGGTACTGTTATTCCACTTATTTTAAAACGTTTTGATATTGACGCTGCCATTGCCACAGGTCCTTTTGTAACCACAGCAATTGATATACTTGGAGTACTCGGTTATTTTATGATTGCTAAGTTTTTCCTGAATCTTTGAATTGAAGTAACTAGTTATTATGCTTAAATCTTCATCCGGAAAAGTTTCACCCCTTGCTATTCTTGTCCTTATTCTTGTTGGACTCTGGCTGCTCTTTCAACCAATTCAAAACAGAGTTTTTCGCCCTGCCGCTGAGCCGCGTGCCGTGACAGCCCGCGGTGATCTTGCCGAAGATGAAAAAAACACCATAGAACTCTTTAAAAATATTTCTCCTTCCGTTGTCTATATTACGACCATTGCGGTTCGGAGAAACATGTTTTCATTGAATGCTGTTGAGATCCCACAGGGTACAGGATCTGGATTTATATGGGATGGGAGTGGCAGGGTGGTCACTAACTATCATGTAATAAGCGATGCCAATCGGATTGAGGTTACCATGGCTGGTCACAGCACCTGGAAGGCAGTTCTTATCGGAGCTGCTCCCGATAAGGATCTAGCTGTGCTGCAGATTGATGCTCCGGCCCATTTGTTACGTCCCATTCCCGTGGGCGAATCAACCGATCTTCAGGTAGGTCAAAAAGTTTTTGCCGTCGGCAATCCCTTCGGCCTGGATCAAACCATCACATCAGGGATTATATCCGCCCTTGGCCGTGAAATCAAAGCGATCACCGGTAGAACAATCCGTGATATGATTCAGACAGACGCTGCCATCAATCCAGGAAATTCAGGAGGCCCTCTTCTTGATAGTGCAGGACGTCTTATTGGCGTCAATACTGCCATTTTTTCACCATCCGGAGCTTATGCCGGGATTGGTTTTGCCGTGCCTGTCAGTGAGGTGAACCGGGTTGTTCCTCAGTTGATCAGTAAGGGAAGACTGGTCCGGCCGGGAATTGGTGCATCTCTTGCTGATGCACGTCTTGTCAAACGGTTGGGAATAGATGGAGTGCTTGTACTTGGGGTTGAACAGGGAGGGCCTGCACATCAGGCGGGAATCCGTCCCACAAAACAGTATGGTAATGAAGTAGTATTGGGCGATATTATTACTGATATAAGTGGGAAAAAAGTGCAATCCTACGATGATATAAGAACTGAACTTGAACGCCATGCCGTGGGCGATGAAGTTGTTGTTACTATTCTTCGTGATGGGAAGGCCATTGATCTCAGATTACGCCTTTCGGTCCTTAGTGACTAGCATTTTTTTT
>JGI11705J14877_10000113_pt1 | contig 48894 bp, 53 predicted proteins | sample Etolaghawater15m_FD_14877 | JGI IMG/M metagenome (IMG submission 14877) | reverse complement strand
AAGTAGGACAAGGTAAGTGTGCCATCGTAGATACATGGTGGCAGACAGAAACAGGGGGACACATGATCTCTCCACTGCCAGGCGCTACGCCCATCAAACCTTCATGTGCGACCTTTGCTCTGCCAGGTATCATAGCAGAGATATTGATCCTGATGGCACACCTAAAAAAGTAGGGGAGACGGGTCTGCTTTGCATTACGAAACCTTGGCCAAGTATGCTTAGAAATATATGGGGTGACTCTGAGCGTTATGCCAAAGCCTACTTTGGAGATGCGGTGAAAAATGGTAAGCCGGTTTATTTTTCGGGTGATGGTGCAGTGCTTGATGAAGAGGGCTACATTACCATTACTGGTCGTGTCGATGATGTGATTAACGTCTCTGGTCACCGTATGGGAACTGCAGAGATAGAAGCTGCAGTGACCAACGATGATTCAGTAGCAGAAGTCGCTGTAGTAGGACGTCCTCATGAGATTAAGGGTGAATCTATTTTTATCTATATTGTACTCAAAGAGGGACATATCAACAAAGATATCAAAAACCATATCAATGCATTGCTTGCATCAGAGATAGGAAACATTGCCAAGGCAGACCATATCATCGAAGTGCCTGGATTACCCAAAACACGTTCTGGTAAGATCATGAGAAGGATTTTACGTGCCATTGCCAGAGGAGAAGAGATCACGCAAGATATCTCAACACTGGAAGATCCGTCTATCGTGAAACGCATCGAAACGAGTGCAAGAGAAGCCTAAAGCTTCTTTGGCATCATTTTGCCATCAACTCTTTTACTTTCAAAAGATCGTCAAACACTTCTTTTTTTGCACTCGGATTTCTCAGTAAATAGCTTGGATGGTATGTAGGTATAATCGTGTAATTATTTTGTTTATGTATCGTCCCTCTAACTTTACCTATCTCTGTGTCATCACCTGTAAGATAATGGTATGCAGTTGCACCAAGTGTCACAATGATTTTTGGTTGTATCAATGCTATCTGCTTCATCAAGTAGGGCTGACAAGTATGCGCTTGGATGGGGGTAGGGGCTGCATTATGGGGAGGACGACATTTCACAATGTTAGTGATATATGTATCATGACGAGCCATATGCAACACATTCTCTATCATCTTAGTAAGAAGGTCTCCTGAACGCCAACAAAAGGGTTACCCGAACTGTCTTCCATTGCACCGGGTGCTTCACCTATGAAAAGTATATCGGCGTGCGGATTGCCTTCACCAAATACTACTTTATGGCGGCTTTTACTCAGTTCACACAGATGACATTCCATCGCTTGTTTTTTTAAAGATTCAAGTGTATTTGGGAGCGTAAAATCTTGCTCTTTCTCTTTATAAGGGGTGACAGAAGTATATTTATAACCGAGTTCTTTAAGTTGATAAAGTTGTTTGAGCAAAAGTGCATTTCGGAGGTTTTTCATGGAAGTATTATACTCCCAAGTCTCTTAATATGTACACTTTTCTTTTTTATATCTTAGCCCAATAAGCTCTGACTCTCTAGAAAAGAGCATACTCTGTGCTCTTTTTATTATTTTGTACTATTGAGTCAATTGTGTATCTTTTGTTTTCTTTGAAAATTTTAAATAGAGTATAGGAAGTATGATCAAAGTAAGCAATGTTGAACTGAGAAGTCCATTGATCACAACGATGGCTAAAGGTCTTTGTATCTCAGAACCTGGACCTGTAGCGAAGAGTAGAGGAAGCAGACCAAATGCTGCGATGATTGCTGTCATAAGAACCGGTCGTAATCTTTTTATAGACCCCTCTATGACTGCATCTTTCAGTTGTGTGCCATGTTTTATAAGATAGTTAAAATAGTTGACCAGTACCACACCATTTAATACGGCTATACCAAGTAGGGCTATAAATCCTACAGATGCAGGAACAGACATATATTCTCCACTTACATAGAGTCCTATAAATCCACCGATCAGAGCCAAAGGTACATTAACAAGTACTATTGTTGCCTGTATTAAAGAGTTGAAAGAGACAAACAGAAGAATAAAAACCAACAAAAGTGCCAATGGCACTATAATTGCCAATCTTGCAGCAGCTCTTTGTTGATTTTCAAACTCACCGCCATAAGTAAGATAATACCCTGCAGGAAGTTTTACTTCTTTTTCGATTTTCATTTTTACCTCTTCTACAAAACTCACAAGATCACGTCCTTCAACATTGGTCTGTACGATCGTTTTTCTGTATCCATGTTCATGTTCTATTTGTACTGGTCCAGTACTTGAGATGAATTTGATAAAATCACTTAAAGGCACAGCTTTTCCATTTTCTAACGGATAATAAAGCTTTTTTATCTTATCGAGAGAATTCTGTAGATTTTTTTCACCTTTGACCATCAGATCAATACGACGCATCCCTTCTTGAATAATACCTACCTTTACACCTGTGATCATCACTTTAAGAAAATCATTAATCTCTTGTTGGCTAATACCATGATATGCCATTGCTTTCTTATCAAACTCAAGTTCAAAATACTCGACACCTTCATTGGCTTTTTTATACACATCACTGCTCCCTTTGATCGATTCAAGTAAAGTTTTTACCTGTGAAGCGATCGCTTCAAGTGTATCATTATCACTTCCAAAAATATCGATGGCAAGGTCACCTCTCACACCCGTAAGCATTTCAGACACTCTCATCTCTATGGGTTGGGTAAAACCAAATTCAATCCCTACAAATTCATCCAGTACTTTTCTTATCTCTTCAATGACAAAGGCTTTAGATGGTTCTCTCCATGTTTCTTTGTCATGAAGTACCAAAAAGGTGTCCGTGTCATTTAAACTCATCGGGTCAAGACCAAGTTCATCACTTCCTGTTCTTGCAATAATATCTTTGATCTCAGGTACGCTGGCCAAAAGCTTTTTCTGTAGTTTAAGATTTAGTGTCAAACTCTCTTCAAGAGAAACAGATGGGAGCATTTCCACACCGATGATAATGCTTCCTTCATCCATCGTAGGCATAAATGTTTTTCCAGTTTTCGAAGCGAGGTAGAGAGAGCCGCCAAAGAGCAGTAGTACCACTATGACAGTTTCTTTCACATGTCTCAAAGAAAACAAAAGAACGGGTCTATACCATTTGGTTAAAAGGACCATCAGTGCTGACTCTTTGTCAGGTCTTTTACTTAAGATATAGGAACTCAATACCGGTATAAGTGTCAGTGCGAGGATAAGAGAAGAGAAGAGTGCAAAGATAATACTCAGTGCCACAGGTCTAAAAAGTTTACCTTCTAGTCCTTCTAGGGTAAGCAGTGGCATAAACACAATGATAATGATGAGTACACCCGTAATGATAGATGGCGCCATATCTATCGTTGCTTCATAAATAATATGCAGTTTGTTTTGTCGTTTACATTTAGGATTTCCCAATTCTGCTGTAATATGTTCAACCACAACCACAGCAGAATCTACCAGAATACCAATGGCTATGGCAAGTCCTCCCAGACTCATAAGATTTGCAGTTAATCCAAAATATTGCATGGCGATAAAACTCATAAGCAATGCGAAAGGCAAAATCAGTGCAACACTCAGTGCTGATGCAAGGTTACCCAGCATAATAAGCAATATAATCATAATAAGTATCACGGCTTCATACAGTGCATTTTTCACTGTGTCTGTAGCAAGATTCACAAGATCCGAACGGTCATAAAATATCGCTATCTTTGTATCGCCTGGTAACATTGGTTCAAGTTTTCTTAAGGCTTCTTTTACATCATCAAGTACTACTGCGGTGTTAGTACCTTTAAGACCAAGGACTAAACCTTGTACCGCTTCACTTTGACCATTTTTACTCACAAAACCTGCACGTGTAATATGTCCATATTTTACAGTAGCGACATCACCCAGTAAAATAATCTTTTCCCCTATTTTACCAACCGGTAATCTTCTTATCTCTTCTAAACTTTTTAACCGTCCCACACTGCGTACGAGTATACTTTCAACACCTTGAGACACACGACCCGCACCATCATTTTGATTGTTTTCTTGAAGCGTTTGGAATATTTTTGAAAGTGTCATTCCCAGTGTTCTCATTTTATTGAGGTCAGGTACGACTTCATAGGTTTTCACCTTTCCACCAAGTGGATTTACTTCTGCTACGCCACTTACTGCACGAATTTTGGGAGAGATTATCCAGTCTAGTAAACTTCTTTTCTCTTCAAGTGACAGTGTAGTAGATTCTATAGTGAACATCAAAATATCACTTAAAGGCGTAGAAATAGGTGCGAGTCCTCCTTCCATATTTGCAGGAAGTTCATCTCTAATATCTGAGAGTCTTTCACTCACTTGTTGTCTGGCCCAGTAAATATCTGTACCATCTTCAAAATCTATCGTAATATCACACAGACCATATTTGGATGTAGATCGTAACATTGTTTCATTAGGTATCCCTACCATCTTCATCTCTATAGGCACTGTAATGCGAGACTCTATCTCTGCGGGAGTCATTCCACTTGACTTGATAATGATCTTTACCTGAGTAGGGGAGATGTCAGGAAAAGCATCGATAGGCAACTCTTTATACGCTTTAATTCCAAAGCCCAATAGCACGACTGCTAACAATAAGAAAAAAAGTCTTTGGGAAAGTGCAAAACCAATAAGCTTATTCATCTTTACTTCCTAGCATATTTTTAAGTATAGCCACAGAGGTGACTGCTATTTTATTTTCTAGAAGAGGTGTGGGTTTTACAAAATAGTATAGGTCATCTTCTGCCAGTATTTCTATAGGTAAAGAGGTATATCCTTCTTTAGTTTTATAAAATACTACCTGTGTTTCCTCTATTTTAATCACCGCATTTTTTCTTATTTTTAGACTCTCTTTATCAAGAATAATTTTTATATTACTCCGTAACCCCGATAAAATATTGATATTTTCAGGTACTAAAAAGCGTATTTGTCTGGTTTGGTTCTCCGGATTAATAACGGGTGAAAGTTGTATGATCGTCGTATCAAAGATATCATTACCCAGTATTATTTGGACTTTTTCACCTTCTTTTAGATCCTCTGTTCTTTTAGCTTCGATGGCACTTTCAAGCCAAAGTGAACCTTTTTCCTGTATCACAAAAAGCGCATCTTCAGGACTTGTACTTTTACCCGGTGCAGCATTAAGGTTTACAATGTGACCATCGACTGTACTTCTCAATGGAATCGTTGGTGAAAGTGTAAGATCTCTAAATAGATGCATAATCATTTCATCACTTGCACCATAACTTTTAAGCAGTGCTTTGGATGCAGCGACCTTGATCTTGTCTGCTTCAAGTTCAGCGTTGGAAGTGATACACTCTTTTTGGGGAATGATCTCTTCTTTACAGAGCATATTTTTACGTTCTGCCAAATGCTCATGATATTGAAATGTAATAGCATCAGAAATCGCTTTTTGTTGCGTTTCTATCCATTCTGTACCTGTCACATCTGCAAGGATCTCTCCCTGTGTGACTTCCTGATAGTTTGCAACGTGCAACTTTTTAACATTCGCTTCAAAGGGTAATGAAATAGTATGTAGTAGATTTGGCGGTGTGATAACTTTAGCCATAAATTCTCCCAGAGGAATCTTTTGTGAGCTTTGGGCACTCTCTACTAGTATTTCCCAATTTTTTTCCTGTTCGGAAGTAAGTATAATGTTTTGAGCACTAAGCAGAAGTGTGAAAAGTGTGAAAAGTATAAATTGTTTTTTCATAAATGATCCTTCATTTCAATGAGTGTATAAAGTCTAAAAAGCGTATCGTAATACGCTTTTTGTGTCGTAAAAAGTTCCTGTTTCATTCGATGATAATTCTCTGTGTTCAGTAGGTATTCTATGACGAACTTTCTCCCAAGTCATAACTCTTTTTAATAAGAGGTAAGAGGTTTTTTTTGTAGTCGTTTAAATTTTTCTTGAGTGACCTTATCATCAAGGCTTTACTGTTTAACGTACTTTTTAATTCTACAAATAAACTTTGCTTCTCTATCATCATTTGTTCATGATGAAAGCTCAGAGCAGAATTTTGGTGCAAGGCAGCCACACGTTCCTGTTCAGACCTCTGACTGCTGAATGCAAGAGGAATAGATACACCTATCGTATATTTATCTATATCTATCTCTTTATCATATTGCACTGCAAGACTCACAGAGTCCAATACTTTTGAGTGTCTTTCCACTGCTACTTGTGTACTGTGTATACGTTTGTCATGTGCTTTTTTTGAAAGCTGAAATTTACTTGCTTCTAACGTGAAATTTTCATCTATAGGATATATATCCGTACAAGAAAATGATTTCCCTTCAGTTTGCTTGATCTGGCTTAAAATAAAAATCTTTTGTTTTGATATTTTTTGGGTCATTTCTATCTCATGAAGTTGTGCAAAAAGTCTGTTTTTTTCAATTTCAAGCTGCATCAGTTCAGTTTTAGATATCTCTTGATACTTGTATGCTTTTTGTTTCTTTTCATAAAGTTTCCCAAAGTCTTGATAAATTTGCCTAAAGCTTTTATAGTTTTTATCATCTAAACAATGCTGATGGTATAAATTTTTTAATCCATTTTTAAAATTCAAGATCTTTTTATCTTCTTCTAAAAGATAGGCTTCATTATTAAGGCGAGTGATCATTTGATCTTCATCCTGTGTATTTCCCCAGTAAAGTTTTTTGGAAAGACCAATAGAATATTCATAATCTTCGGCACCATTTTTAGGATAGGCTTTGGTACCTGTACCATAAAGTTCTATGGGATCCAAAGAAGTATCTGCCATATTTTTTGCTTCAAGGAAAAGACGCTCCTGGTCTATTGCCTGAGTCAATGTATTTGTATTCGCTGATGCCAATACATTTTTTAAATTCAAGGTGGATGCCTGAGTAAAATGTATCAATAGTAGAAGTAGGATAATCTGTTTCATAAATGTATTTCTCTTTTTGTGTATTGTATTTAAAGTTAACCCTATTAGGATAAAGAGGTTTAGTCGTTAAACAAGAGCATGCTCTTGAGATTAAATTTATGATATGGGTGGTTTATGAAAAGTTTTTGTAAGAGGTGGGGTGTAGTTGCTTAAAAGATGCGGTATATTTTCTTTAGGTTCAAGTTCTAGTTGAGTACTTTGATAGGTTGTCACAATGGCCATAAAATGAAACATACTATGTATTTTATTAAACTCTGCACATTCAGAAGAAGGTGATTCATCATTTATATGGTGCACAATACTGGTATGCTCTTTTTTTTCAATAAGAGAAATAAATGTATCATGAAAAATAGTAAAAGTAAGCATGAACAATATGAGAAATATAATTTTTGATCGCATTATATCATACTCCTTTTTACTTTGATTTCATTTTATCAAATTTATGTTAACACTCTTTAAACAATAACCATTTGTTACTTCTCAAAAGTTCTATAACTCTTCTGTAATAAATCAAAATTTTCACATCCTAAGATCTCACCAAGTGTACAAGCTTCACGAAAAAGTGACTGAATCACTGAGATACTTGCATCAGGGTCCATGTCTTCATAATATAAAGCGCCTAGTTTAAAGCATCCTGAACCACTGCCAAGATAACATCCTTGCGTATAAAATTCTTCTGCCAACTTCATATCTTCTTTGATGCCTTTGCCATGCTCATACATGTTTCCAAGATTTGTACACCCCTCGCCACTTTTTCCTTCACATGCCTTCACATAGAGCTGCAGCGCTTTAGGGTAGTGTTGTTTTACACCATTACCAAGTTCGTAGAGCATCCCCAGACTGGTACACGCATTAAAATGCTCTCCATCACAGGCTTTTGTGTAAAATTTTATGGCTTTTGTATAATCCTTAAGTGTACCATTACCTTTGTCATCATGCATAACACCAAGTGTATAACAGCTTGTTGCGTTACCTTCATTACATGACTTGATACTTTTTTCAAGTTCATTTGCACTCAGGCTTATGCCGGTCAATACCATCAATCCCAATAATAATTTCTTCATTTTCACTTCCTTTTGTTGTTGTTAAATTATACTTTCACTGTATTTACTTCAGCTTAATGATTTATAAAATGTTATTTTAGCCTATTTTTAGGTTATCGTGATACAGTGCAGATTATATCCTAAAGGAAAAACATGGATCAACAAACAAATAATGAGTATGGCATCAAGGCAGAGATGTTTATTAGTGACCCTAAGTATGCGGGTACTATCTCTGAAGACGAAGCCAAAGCACTAGGTGCTTCACTTTTTAGCTACAGCTATGGAGATGAAACACTCGGCTATAAACTTACACTACATTGGGCTATCAACACCCATGAAAACACGATAGTCCTTGCACGTTATACCTATGATGGTGTACGATCAGGTATTGCAGTAAACCATATGCTTGCACTTTTATGTACTAACAAAGATATGCCAGGTGTAGAAAATCTCAATTACCAAGGTTTGGAACGTTTACTAAGAGACAACCCTAAGGAAGAGGCACTTCCTTCTGCTGAACGATACGCGATCACGTTTGCCATTGATGCTGCAAAACTGGCGGTTAAACAGTATATTCATGCTTCACTAAGCCATGAAGAACAAACCACTCCTTGTAAAGACAGCCCAATGAGTCTTTTTTCCATTAAGCAGTCCATAGCACTGCATAACATTGAATCACTCGAATCACTTATAGAGTACACCAAAGCAGGATCGTCTGACACTGGCTGTAAAGAAATGCTTATGACGCTCATCGAAGCACAACAAAAGGCTTTAACAGAACAGCAAGAAGCAGAAAATGCTCTGTCTGATAAACCTTTTAAAGAGCTAAGTGAAGGAGAGAAAGTAATTGCTGTTGAGATTGCAATCGATAACACAGTAAGACAGTTTCTGCACAGTGATGGAGGAGATATAGATATTATTAATGTAAAAGAAGAAGATGGTATGTATATCGTTTATATTAGTTATCTTGGTGCGTGTAGTGACTGTTCAAGTTCAGGTACGGGTACCCTCTATGCGATACAAAATGCGCTTAGAGATAAACTCGATCCGGACATACACGTCATCGCTATTTAATAGTAAAATAATTTTATTATTTTAAGAACCATACGTTATCGCATGGTTCTTGTACTTTTTCATGGACATTACCTATGTTAAATCTTCAGGACACTCATTACATGCATTGAAAACTTCCTCCATCCCCTCTACAGCTTTAATTTCTTTGATACATTTTTCCATGGACTTTATAAAGCTTTCTGTCACTTTACCTTGCGTATCACAATAGATCACTAGCATACGGCAGTATCTTTTTATAGCATCTAAGGGTATCTGCGAAGCATCTTTCATTGTTTCCTCTGCTTTTTGAAGAAACTTTTTTGTACACTTATCTGACTGGTCTTGCATATTCATGATTTACCTTTAGTATTTATGGGTGCTAGTGTAGCAGAAGATAGATAAAGATAGCACTACTCTATCTCTTTTACTTTTTAGCTATAATCTCAAAATAATCAACACAAAAAATATTTAAGTATAGGAATAAACATGCACCCAAGATCAAAGATAAGAACAGGCTTCTCCATGAAAATTAGTGGGGTCCATCTTACGCGTCCAGACTTGCATAATATCGCTGCAGAACTAGGTATAGGGACAAGAGATGTACTCATAACAGATGGTGTACTTACTATTTACAACACCTCTAAGGTATGTCAAGAAATTATAGACGATAGTGCTTTGGCTTCATTTGTCGCTATGGCAGTAAATATCTCAACTGAAGATATAGGGCCCTTGAGCGAAGTAGTAGAAGAACCGGTAAAAATAGAATTTGATTTTGATGATGAGGACGATGACTAGCCTCATCTAGAAGAAGTGTTACTTAGCAGCACATTTAATTACGCGTCATCCTCTTCCTCTTCCGCCATCTCTGCACGTATTTTGTCCATATCAAGACCCTTAACATGAGCGATGAGCTTATCAAACGCTTCTTCAGGTAGCATGCCTGCTTGGTTGAGTAAGATAATGCCATCTCTACTGACCATAAGTGTCGGGATAGAACGAATCCCAAACTGGTCTGCTATCGCGTGTTGTTCCTCCGTGTTGACCTTAGCAAAAACGATGTCCGGGTTGTCTTGGGCTACCTTTTCAAAGATCGGCGCAAACTGTTTACAAGGTCCACACCATTCTGCCCAAAAATCGATAATCACTATTTCGTTGTTATCGAGTGTTTCGTTAAAGTTTTTTGTTGTTAGGTCTATATATGCCATCGTATTTCCTTTATATTTGAATGGAGTATAGCATAAAGTGAATTTTAAAGAAGAGGGTGAGAAGGGGATTATCTATGCGTTACACCTTCAAAAAGGTGGAACACATAGGAAGAGAGGAAGGAAAGGAGGGCTTACGCTTCTTTTACTTCTACTACTTTTTCAGTACCTTCCCAGATACCGTGTTTTGTACAGTAACCATGTGCAACAAGTTTAAGTTTTTTACCTGATGGGATGATCGTGAATGTTGTTGTGTTATGTGCTTTTGTGTTACCGAGTGTACCTGGTACATAAGAAGCTTTTGCGAGTTGCGTTTCTCCGTCAAAAAGTGTGACTGATTCGATGTAGTGATCAAAATCATCTGGGTGAGTATATTCGTTACCCATTTTTACAGTCACTTCAAATGGCTCACCAGCAGTTGCAGTATCTGCACAGTGGATAAATGGAGAGTGTCTGTCGATAAGGTCTTTCTTTGCTTCTCTATCTACTTCAGAGATGTCTACGTATTTGTTAATTTTTGGCATGTTATTTCCTTTTTTTATGTTTTGATGGAGTGATTATAGCAGAAAAAATATTAAATAGGATAAATATTGTCTTATTTAATTATATTTTCCCAAATAAAAGTCAAAAGAGAGTCGAATCGTATAATTTGGTTCATAATCATATTGCTTCTCAAAGCTCACTGCAGGGCTAACTTCATAGTAAAACCATTTACGCCAAATATTTCGTCTCCATGTTACGGCACTGACATAATTGTTTATACCGCCAAATGTTTTCTCTTGAAGTGGCAGGGTACCAGTATCAACCGTATACTGATATTTTGTATGACCTATGAACATTTGTGAAAATCTTAATCCGGTATTTTTCTTTCGACAGCAGTAGTATTGTGCTGAAAAGATATACTCCATACCATCTATCTCTTCTTGTGTTTTTCTATGTAGTTGTAATCTTAGAAGTTTCTTTTCAGGCAATTCTCTATCAAAATAAATATTTGTCTCTTCTTCAAATTTATTTTTGGTAGAGTATTTAAATGATTGAGATGCATCTATCAGCCATTCATTTGTAGAGAAAGGGAGGTTATATCTCGCACGTGTAAAAGGGTGTATGCCACTAAACCCTAAAGAGTATTTAGAATTTAACCCAAACTTTTCAGGTCTAAAGTAGTTGATACCGATATCTGGAGATTCTGTTTTATCTTGTAAAACATTTCCTGCATTATCGGCATTCATATTTTCTATAAAGATTTTGATATTTTTTCTACTCTTTTTAAATGGCATCTGTGCACTGAGTGACACATCAAAGTCACTAGAATCTTTTGACTGAAAATACCCTCCGGTCCGTACACGGACAAACGTATTTTCGGTCTCTTCAAGATACTTGTCACTTTGGAAAAAAGTATCTACATAATTTACTTTTTCTTCTAAAGTATTGACCGGTAGCTCACTCACCAAATCGGTGGCATTGTCTTCTGTGTCTTTGACATCTTCCTCTTCTTTATCTTTAACCCAATCATTGAGTGTTGTGTCTAAAGCATTAGACCAGTCTACCACTTTTTTCGAAATAGCCTTATGGGTATCATCGATGTAATTGGATTCAATCTGATCGGCGTAGACTGTACACTGAATGACAAGCAGTAACACAATTTTTTTCATTAATTCTCCTAGGTTTTCTCTTTACATTGTATCATGCCAATGTCATATTTATGTCATATTTTTAATGGATTTCAATTCAAGAGTTTCATCAGTGCATCATGGATGTCAAAATAAGCAATGAAAAACTCAAATATCATCCTCCAAAACATTTCCATCAAAAGAAAAGAGATAAGAAAAATCATAAATACTATGGTACGTTGTCGCATTGTGAGACTTACAGAAAGAGAGGCCGCTTTACCTTTCATATCTGTTTTTGAAAAATAGGCTGTTTTGATCCAGTGTACGAAGTACCAACTTACGATAGGTATAACCACAGCGCCTATGTAGTAGATAAATATAAGTAACGTAGGGGTAATGAATGTTTCAAATGTTAAGAATTCTTTCATTTCCGTCCTTTTGTAAAACATTATAGTTAGTATACAGTAGAAAAATAAAGTTTATTTAGCAATATTTATAAATTTTCCTATAATTTATTTTATAGCCTTAAAAGGTGTAAATTCACTACCATTGATATCTTTAACCTCTTCACAGCAATTGAGTACAGACTTGTCAGGGTTTTCTATAAAGTCGATGCCTCTATAGATGGTGTATAGTCCAAAAATAATCACAATAAAGGAAGCCAGATTCATCATACGCTTTCGAAATGTACTTTTAGTCAGCAACTGTGTAAAGAAGCCCAGACTAAAGAGTGCAGGTATAGTACTCAGACCAAAGATAAGCATCACAAATGCACCCCAAAGTGGACTACCTGTACTTGCCGCCGTTACAGCAAAAAAGTAAACCAAACCGCAGGGTAAGAGTCCATTAAGCAGTCCCAAGATATAAAAACTGTAGAGAGATTTTGATTGTAATACTTGACGAAAAGTATCCTGATACCACTTGCTACTTGAAAAAGAGTGTTCAAGTTTTGTTAAAAACTCCAATTTCCCCAAGAGAGAAAGGCCTGCAAGTATCATAAAAACACCTGCAATGATGGTCAGTGCGGCCGTAGTATAACCATTAAACTGTGCCACACCGCCAATAGCTCCAAAAATAGCCCCTAACAACATATAGGTGGTGATACGTCCAAAAGAATAAACAAGATGCGCAATCCCTTGCATGATAGAAGACCACTTTGCATCCACTTTTCTGCTGCTGTAAGCGATGACAATCCCTCCGCACATACCGATACAGTGCCCAAAAGAACCCAAAAAAGCAATCGTTACGATAGAGATAATATCTATGTTTTCCATTTATGTTCCCAATAGTTTTTTTCTGATTTTTGGGTTACCCAAATGTTCACCTCTTAGCATACGAATTTCCATCTCATTAAAATCTATGGTACCTTCTGTCTTCTTTTCTCTCGCACCAAAACCATAATGCATTTCTGTATGATCTTTTACACCATACCATGCTTTTTTTGCATCGATCCATTTTTTGCTATCGATCGTATAAACCCATACGTTGGCATCTGCCTTAAACGCTTTGTCTTGTAACCACAACACCATACAGCCAGGGTCGTCAAAGAACCAGGTTTTCCCCTCTGGTGAAACCACCTGCATACTGTTTCTCTGCGTTGTGATAAGCATTTTACAGTATGAGTCATTGGTAAAATTAACTTTTAAGGGCAGGGCTTTCATAGCGGTATTGTTTTTTACGATAGTAACGGGTTGTTTCTTTTTGGCTATAGAGGTAAAAATAACAGCAGTAATACTTATGATCACCAATATCACAAGCAAAGGTAAAAGTTTCTTCATAAAGACTCCATTTATAATAATACACCATTTCTTACATAGTAAACAGTGACATAAGCCGTGCATAATAACACAAAGATACTAAGCAATCCTATGGCAATATTTTGTGACTTTCTGTTTGTTTTACCCAGCCATAAGGTACACACTGCATCGCTTAAGCCCATGTAACTTCCCATAAATAGCGATCCCCATAAAAGATACCCAACAGCATAATACTCAGGCTGCAACATACAAAATGGACATTTATGTGTGGGAAGCTGATAGATATAAGTTCCAAAAAAATAGACCACTGCATAGTAAGCAATGAACAAAAAGAGTATATGGGTCACTAGATAGAGTAAGGTGTACCCACTTTTAAGGGTAAGTAGTAGTAAAATGTAAAAAAGATAAAAAAGCACTAATAAAGAAGCAATGCTTAGTCCAAAGGGAAGGGGGTTTGCACCTTCAAGTTGACCGAACAATGCAGCGCAGCAATTGACTGGTAAGTGTGCATCTATGTTTGTAAAGTAACTAAAGTCTAAAATCAATTCTAAAAGTATGCAGACAAATATTAACATGAACAACCATGATTTCTGTCTGAACCATCGATGATTTTTTGTATACATGTCATAAAAATGCACAAAGAGCCATAGTGTCAATCCAAAAAGGATGAATGTTTTTAATACTAAAAGATATGACCCATAAACATTGGCTTTTATGACACCTGCAGCACACATAGCCCCAGGCAATAGAAACGATAAAGCATCGATACTAAAGATAAAATAAATGACTAAAATAAACTTTAAAAGAAAGACAAAAAGTATGATAGTACTCACCAAATAGGCTTGTTTCTCTAAAGCAAACTGAAAAGGGGTAAAACGCTCAAAATCCCATTTAAGCAAGATTTTTAATGAAACCACAAAGGCCACTAACAATAAGATAAAAAGTGTGGACTCACTCAGAAGAAAGACCATCACTTGATTTGAAAGAAGTATCTCCTGCATACGCTTACTTTATACCATTTCCCCATCAACCATAGGGATAATAATGCTCTCAAAATCCAAATGGTCAAATAAAGGGTCGTGTGTCGCAATAATAATCGTCTTTCCCATGCGATGCAGTGATTCAAGTATGGCAATGAATAAAAGTGAATTATCTCTGTCCAGATTTGCTGTAGGTTCATCACAAAGGATAATGTCAGGATTGGCAACCAATGCCCTAGCTATTGCTGTACGTTGTTTTTCACCACCTGAGAGTCTGCTTGCAACGCTGTCTTTCTTGTGATGGATATTTGCTACTTGCAGTGCTTCATCAACCCTCTGTTGAAGCGCTTTCATTTTTAATCCAGTGGGAATCAGAGGTAACATCACATTTTCATTGACAGTGAGATGCTCAAAAAGGTTGAAATGCTGAAAAATCATTCCTATTTTTTTAGCACGAAGTTCAGAGGCAAACAGGTCTGGTAACTTAGAGATAGGCTCACCTTCTATAAGCACTTTACCTCCACTAGGTTTATCGAGTCCTGCGATGAGAGAAAGCAAGGTTGTTTTACCACTACCACTGACGCCTTTAAGTATGATGCACTCACCTTGATGTATAGTAAGGTTTATCTCTTTAAGTACAGCGGCTACATGGCTGCCTTGATAAAAAGTTTTAGAGAGGTTTTCTATTTGTATCATTATCTTACGCATCATAACATAGCTTCTTTGGGATCTGTCACAGAAACGCTCCATACAGGTATCAATACCGCTGCGATAAAAGGAATTGCATACAGAAGAAAAATGGAAGTCAATACTGTGAAGTCAAGCACCGGTATGAACGTGACATTGTTTTGCAGGTTTTCTCCACCTAAAAAAACTTCTTTCAGCAGTGGGGCTCCCAAAACAAACACATAGATATACGCTATCAATATCCCTAGGATATAGGAGATAAACACAAGTACAAATGTTTCCATAAACTTCCATTTCAATACATCGTTAATACTCCAACCCAATGCACGCAGTAGACCTAACTGTCTTCGTTCCGTAGAATAGACCATACTGTAACGCTGATAGAGAATCAAAGCAAAGGTACTCAGCACGATTAAAAAGAGTACAAGGAAGAGACCTCCTTTATAATTGTAAAGGTTTTCATATGATTTGTGTACTTCATTTTTATTGACCACGCGGATGTCATAGTGCAGGGCGGAGACTTTATCTGATATCATGTTCCACTCATCGGGATTGGCTACGTTGAATGTGATATCTGAAACATGCTCTTCTTCATACCCTAAAATTTTTCGGGCCAGATCCATAGGCATAATCATCATGTCATTGGATATGAGATTTGTCTGAGAGGGAAGTACCTTAAAAATATTGACTTTTTCAAACACACCTTGAGGGGTTAAAAACTGATAGCTATCTTTGTAAAAGTGTGCATTAAGATAGGCTTTAACCCCTTCACCTACCAACATGTGATTGGTAGATAAAAATGCTTTTAACGCTATCTTGTCCATAAGTTTTTGGAGGTTTTCATTACTTTGTTCTTCAAGAAAATCTACACCGATGATAAGAAAAGAATGTTCTTTGGGCTTAAAGAAATATCGTCCATAAATCCGAGGTGTCACTTTACTTATGCCGTGTATCTCTAATAGCGTATCTCCCCAAATAAGAGGGGTAGGTGTGCTTGCACCACCCTGTGTACGGGTTACTACAAAATCGGGCTGTACGTCTAAAGTCTGTTGCAAAGAAAAACGCAGTGAAGAGGAGAGTAGAAGTACGGAAGAAAGTAAAAAAAGTATCATCACCGATAGGATTAGTATACTCAAATGTTTACTGCTTTCTTTGAAGAGTTGAAGCGTAAGGAAATGCCAAAATGCGTTACTTCTCATAGATAAAATCCATTCGACTTAATCCAGGCATTTCAGGATAGGTAAGGTTATACTTTGATTCATCATAGCTAATACTTAAAGAGAGCGGTGCCATATGTATCAGTGTGGTGATCTGCTGCATGGATCTTACTGCTTTCCCATACTGAAAAAGTACCCCATGCACACCCATAGCAAAGAGCATGAATATCAAGAAAAATACAACAACTAAAAAAGGTTTAATCATGGTTTTTTACTCTCCATTATTCAGTATAGTCTAATCCATCAAGCCCCATCACAATTTGTGGTGTGATATCAGTAAAAAGAATAATCTTTTGACCTCTGTGGTCCATCATAAAATTTTGTGCCGCTTCTTTTGTATCAAAAGGGATAAGTTCATTTCCCATAGGTCCATAAACATCTGAACCTATGACATAAAAAGCTTTTTTTGCCTCTATGGCGTGTAGGGTATAAAAGTCTGTGACTTCTATCTGCTTTATCTTCTTTCTTTCATAAGGAAAATCACCATCAAATAGATAAAACTTCATCATATCTTTCACCCCATCAAAGTAGTATGTTTGAGCCTCTATGTCTATACGTGCCACCCATTTGGGGTACTTAGCGACAAACATACCACATACAGGGCACTTGACCTCTTGTGGAACTTCTATTTTCCCTTTCATCTCATCAACACTTGTAGTTTGACCTGCCATCATAAAATAAGCCAGAGCCTCTTTGTTACGTGCATTGAGTTTTATGCAGGGGTTTATCGCTTCTATCTTTTTCACTATCTCTTGAAAATTTTTACTTTTGATTTGGGAGAGTTTGTTTTCATCACAGAGTGTTAAGGCGATCTTCTCACCTTTTTGAACTAGCTTGGCATACTTAGAAGGTGAGAGTTCTTGGGCAACTACTACACCTAAAAATAAAATAGCTAAAAAAATAATCCGTTTCAACAAGAACCTTACTTCTTACGAAAGTATAAATACATACCAATAGCCTGCAACTGTTTAGCATTCAGGTCACCACAAGGTTTTCTATTCATTAAGTATGTTTTGGCTTCTGCTGTACTACTAAAATTACCATCAACAGGTATACACATATTGCCATACATCATTTCACCTTGTTGCGTAGCCATCGCCTGTTTTTTCTCTATCATTGCACGTTCTTGTAACAGTGTACTGTTCACCAACTCTAACGTATCATAAAAAGTCATAACTTTCCCACCAAATGCTTTGGCAAATTTTTGGGCATCAGATTTTTTACCAAAAGCATATTTACTTGTCATGCTCATTGTACCAGGCTTTTCACTTCCTACCACATACCATGAACTGATCACATCGATAAATTTTAGTGTCGTAGTGTCAACCACTTTAATGCTGCTCACTTTTTGGTCTTCAGCCATCGCTTCGGCCAAACAGTGAATAGAACAAAACTGCTTAGTGCTACCCTCTACATGTGCAGTATGGTTTGTTTTGTAAAACATAGGAAGTGTCATTCCACATTTAGGACAATACATTTTGTCTTCACCCTCTTGGAGAATGACTGCTTTATCTGCAGGCACAGCTTGAAATCGTGTGGGCATTTTTTTACCAGAGTGTGCTTTCATCTCATGCTTCATTTCCTCAGAAAAACCATTTGAAGTCATCATCACCAAAGCCGCTAAAAACCATACTATTTTTTTCATTATTCTATCCTCTCTATTTTATGTAGTTATACTATATCTATAGTGTTAAATTTGTGTTAACCACAATACAACACCAAACCTAAGATCAAATAAGCATTACACATCTATTTTAACTCTGTTCTTGCCTTCATCTTTTGCCACAGATAAAGCTTGATTTGCTGCCAAAATGAGCGTATCAGGACTCATATCATCATTTGGAACCACCGTGGCAACCCCTAAACTCATAGTGACGACTTTAGACACTGATGATCTCTCATGTACAATATTTAGTGCTTCTACACTACCTCGTAATTTTTCCGCCAAGTAAGAAGCACCATTTAGACTCGTATCCGGCAAAATAATCACAAACTCTTCCCCACCGTATCGTGCAACCGTATCTAGTGGTCTTTTAAGCGTTTCTTTTAATGCCCCTGCAATCATTTGCAAACAACTATCCCCTTTTGCTTGACCATAAAGCGTATTATACGCCTTAAAATTGTCAATATCACAAAGTATGAGTGAGAGGGGTTTCGCTTCACGTATCGCTTGTTTCCATGTCCTTTCAAACTCTTCTTGAAAATGACGTCGATTTGGCATAGAGGTCAATTCATCTCTGCTTGAAAGGTGTCGTACTTTTTTATACATATGCATGAGATACCCAATATGATTTGCCAACAAAGCACCAATCACTGCAAATACAATACTCCATGGCAACATGTGTAAAGAAAAGGCAATCCAAATATCAGAACGGATCAGTTCAAAAAATGTGTGCCCATGATCAACATGCTGTTCAAACATCGCATGTCCAGCTATGATGAAAAGAGGGTAAAGTATCAACTCACCTATGAGTACACCTATCATTGTATAGAGCAGTATCATTTTTAATTTCATTTGAAGACCCTTATGCTGTAAAGTATATCATCAAAATCTTTAAATATTTTAAGAGAAAGAGAATAAGTACCCATCGCTTCCTATGTTTAGGGAACGATGGAGATGAGATATAGAGAGATTAAGACGCTGTATTTAAATGTGTGGCTTTTTGAACATGGAAGTTAAGACCGATCTCTTTTTCTGTACATCCAAGCGCAAGGGCGACCATTTGTGGCATATGTAGAACAGGAAGTTCCACATCACGCCCCATTACTTTACCGATACTATCTTGATACGTATCCATTTTCAGGTGACAAAGTGGGCAAGGTGTAACCATAAGGTCCGCATTGTTATCTACTGCGTCAAGAAGCGCATTCCCCGCCAATACTTCTGAAGTGTGGTTTGCTTGTAGTTCTACGTGGAAACCACAACATTTATTTTTACTTTCATAATTTACAGGATTACCCTCAAGTGCGTCTATCAAGCTGTCAAGCGATGTAGGTTTATATGGGTTTTCATGTCCGTTTGCCTCTTCATGTAACTCAGAAGGACGAATATTATGACATCCATAAAATGGCGCGATGTTTAAATGACTTAGTGGGGTAGTCACTTTCTCTTTTACATTCTCTAAACCATACTCATCGATAATCGCATAAAGGAAGTGCTTGATCTCAGAGGTACCCTTTGTACTCCAGTCCGACTTCTGCAAGTTTTTCGTTCACTCTTGCTTTGAGTGCCGGATCCGTATCAAGGGCGTGTTTTGTCATCGCAGAGTTCAGCTGACAAGTATTACAAATGGTGATCATCGTAAGACCCAGTTTTTCTGCATAACAGATGTTTCTAGCATTCAGTACATGCGCTAAAAATTCATCAAAATCTTGTAGATGACTCGCACCACAACATGATGCTTCTTCCAATATAGTGATTTTGATACCTAACTTATCAGCTACTGCAAGTGTAGATGAAAGTAACTCAGGTGTAGACTGCTTCGCAGTACATCCTGTAAATAATGCGTAATGTAATTGGCTCATCTTTTCTCCTTACAGTTTATTTGTTTGTGAGATTTCAATCAGTTTTTGAACCTCGTCTAAGTTTTTGATCTTTGGTATACTGTCTATAAATGGTATACCAGAGTGCCAATGTATTTTACCTGACTTCATCATCTTAAATGCCGTACCTAAATGCTTGTACATACCAAGATACCCTTCCGAATACGTAACGATATCTGCTTCATCCAAGTAACCTGTTTTTTTCATACCTCTCAAGAAACCTTCTGCATGGCGTGTTGCAACGTTACTTTCAGCAACACCACGGACAAACTGGAGATTGTGAAGTTTACCTATTTTTTCGATAGGGTCAATCTCTTTTGGACATGCTTCCGCACATTCATAACACTTCACACAGTCCCACACACCAGAACCCATCTCAGCAGTGATAGCAAGACGTTCATCACCTGCTTCATCTCTAGTGTCTATCGTAAATCTATAGGCTGCATTGAGTGCGGCAGGACCAAGGAATGCGTCGTTGACTTCAAGGGCAGGGCAAGAGTAGTGACATGCCCCACACTGAATACAAAGATCTGAATCTAAAAAGTTATTAAACTCTGCAATACTTTGTTTTGTCTCATGTTCTGGACGTGCCTCTATCTCTGCAACCACATAAGGTTTTACTGCAGCATGCTTTTCCCAGAAGTCTGATTTATCGATAATCATATCTTTGATGGCACGTTTTTTAGAGCTAGGTTCTAAAGTGATATCATTATCAAAAAGATCAAGAAGCTCGATAGCATTTTGTTTACATGCGAGAACTGCTTTACCATTAACTTTGATCGCACAAGCACCACAAATACCGTGTCTACAAGAACGTCTATATGAAAAACTTCCATCATGTTCCCACTTAATACGGTTCATAAGGTCAAGGATCAGCTCATCTTTTCCTACTTCCATCTCATAATTCTTATAGTATGGAAGGTAGTCTGTCTCAGCATTAAATCTAAATGCTTTGATGGTTACTTTACGTGTATCTTTGTTTATTATTTCACTTTTACTCATCTTAGCCTCCTAGTACTTTCTTTCCATAGGTTCAAACTTACCTTGAACTACCGTGCCCCATTCTGTACGCACATTAAATGCTTTATCCATATATGCGTAAGTATGTTTCATAAATTTTTCATCATCTCTTGTCGGAAAGTCTTCACGGTAGTGACCACCACGACTCTCTTCACGGTTAAGTGCACCCACAACGACCACCTTAGAAGACTCAATCATGTGACCCAGTTCTAGTGCTTCTTGAAGATCCGTGTTAAATGTATTTGACTTGTCATCTATACGCACATTGTTGAATCTCACGAGTAAGTCGTCTATTACAGCAAGTTGTCTCTCTAGTGATTCTTTTGTTCTAAATACACCTGCATTTGCAGTCATACCATTTTGAAGTTCTACCCTGAGTCCAGGTATAGTCTCTACACCATTTGATGTTTTGATCTTATTCATTTCACTCACAAATCTGTTTGCATCAGATACTGTTGCTTTACGAAGTGTTATCCCTTCATCTAGTGTTTTTATCATGTTTTCACCAGCATGTCTACCAAAAAGCATTGCTTCAAGTACAGAGTTAGCACCCAAACGGTTAGCTCCATGAACAGAAACACAAGCACATTCACCAGCAGCATAAAAACCTTCTACCATCTCTGTAGGCGTTTTACGTACTTGACAGTTAATGTTTGTCGGTATCCCTCCCATAGAGTAGTGTGCCGTAGCAGAAATATGGATAGGTTCTTTAAGCATATCTTGCCCTTGGAATGCAATGGCAAGCTCACGTAGTTCTGGAAGACGGGTGAGGATGATTTCAGGGTCAAGATGCGTCAGGTCAAGATTTACAGACTGACCATCTTTACCNACACCTCTTCCTTGACGTACTTCCTCCATGATAGCACGGCTAACAACATCACGAGATGCAAGCTCCATCGCNTTAGCTGCATACTTAGACATAAATCTTTCACCTTCTGAGTTAAACAGACGACCACCTTCTCCACGAGCAGCTTCAGAAATGAGTACACCTGAACCACCAAGTCCACTTGGATGGAATTGTACAAACTCCATATCTTCAAGCGGAAGACCATGGCGTGCAACAATCGAAAGAGAATCACCCGTGTTTGCATGTGCATTTGAGTTAAATCTAAAGAGTCTACCATTACCACCCGTAGCAAACATCGTTACTTTTGCATTGAAGATAGCTACTTCCGAGTCTTTAATATTATAAGCAACGACACCAGATACTTTGCCATCTTCATAAATGATATCTCCAGCATACCACTCATCAAACACTTCGATACCCGCACGATCTGCTTGTTCATAGATGGTTTGAAGTAGCGTTAAACCTGTTCTGTCTTTTGCGTAACAAGCACGTGGCTGTGACTGTCCGCCAAATGGACGGATAGCGATATCACCTTCTTCATCACGTGAAAAAACTGCACCCATACGCTCAGCCCATCTAATGGTCTCTGGTGCCTTAGAGCACATAAGTTCAACACAATCCTGATCTGCAAGGTAATCAGACCCTTTAACGGTATCAAATTCATGAAGTTCTGTAGAGTCTTCTTTACCAAGAGCAGCATTTATACCACCTTGCGCGGCACCTGAGTGTGAACGGAGTGGGTGGAGTTTAGTGATGACTGCTGTCTTTTTCCCTGCTTCTGTCAACTCTTTTGCTGCGGCCAAGCCAGCTAGACCAGAACCAACGATGACTGCGTCATATTCGTAGATTTTAATATCTGAGTTTTTGCTCATAGTATCTATATCCTTTTGTTTACAATTTGCTTTTATCATATCTGTTTAAGCATAAATTTTGGTTATAAGTTGAGCGTTTGAAGGATTAAAAGTGAAGAAATGTATAGTTTAGTAGCGCGGTATTTCTACCAAAGCTACTTGTTGATTAGGCTACAGTAGTACTTACTTGAGTCACAAAGTCCTCAGCAGAAATAAGTTCTAAACCTATCATCTTTCTCCCTATGGTATTTTCTATCGCTGAAAAGTTTTTCGTGAACATCTCAAGTGCATCAACATCTTCAACCACAAGTACTTCAGCACCGCAGTCATAGGCATCTAAAAGTATGCTTCCTGCCTTAGCTAAGGCTAAATCTTTACTATCTTTGAGTAGACTTAGACCCGAAAGTTTTCCTGCTCTTGAAAAATGCACCCCTTTCATACCCATTTCACTGATGAAATTGTGCATGGCATTATGAGAAGATAGACCATAATAATGTGCTACCTGTTTCTCCTCTAGATTCTTAATCGTTTTTACAACTCTTTGAACTATTACGGTATTATCAGGTTCTTGTTCTTTTCTGAAAAAACGTGCCATAAGTTGCGTACACAAAGAAGGACCTTCTTCAGGTTTAGCCAACACTTTAAGTGCGTGGATCGTTTCTGTATGATCTTGTGCATTAAAGAGATTGTTTTCATATTCACAATCAAACAGACCAGAGTGAGCAGAAGTAAGGGCTTCAAGTATAGCTTCTGAGTGTTCTGATCCTTCAGTGATCATTTTATGTGCCAACACAAGTACTGCATCACCGATATATTCACGGTTAAAGTTTTCTGTTTCCGATGCATAATGCAGTGCGTACAATGTTTTATAGTATTTTAAATCTGCTTCTGACGCATAGGGTGCTAAAAGCTGAAAGCTCTGCATAAAGTCATCATCATTGATGCGAAGTCCATTATTTGAACGGTAACTGTTTACGGGGTCTATCTGTAAAGATGTACCAAATCGTTCTACCAATGAAGAAACAGATTGTTTCCCCTCAACAACCAAACCATTAACTTTCATAATAAGCTTTTGTTTCGGAAAACTAAAGTTTTCATTTTCTTCTTGTATTTGTAAAAGTAGATCTTTGGCTGTTGCTTTACCATCTACATTGATGTTAAAGTTTTTGTAGTAAGGTAAGTAGTCTGTTTTTGCATTAAAAAAGAATGCTCTTATTTCAAGTTTATGTGACATTTGGCAACTCCATATAATATATTAGATTGAGTATATCTTATAGTTATCAGAAATATCCAATATGCCAAGAACTAAAGGAAAAACGCTTGAAGTATGTTACAATTTTACCAATCATAAGCGTTGAATTCAAATAATATTCAGGGAAGTATATAATGCCTAATCATAAAAAAATAGATAAAGAACAATACCTCATAAATAAACTTAGCTCAGCACACATAGGTGATGATGCTGCCGTGATAGGCGACACGCTTTACAGTATGGATGCATTTTTTGAAGATGTACACTTCAAACGGTCGTGGATGAGCATCGAACAGATAGGACGAAAAGCGATGCTTATCAATCTTTCAGATGCAATCGCCATGAATGCCAAGCCGGAGTATGCACTTGTGACTGTATCTATACCAAAAGAGATGACAGAGGCAGAAATAGACATACTAACACAGAGCCTCGAGTCAACTGCAAAGGAATATGGCTGTGAGATCATCGGCGGTGATACCATAGGAGGCGATAAACTGCATCTTTCTATTACTATTATTTCTAAAAGTGATACACCTCTTTTACGCACAGGTTTAAAAGAGGGTGACCTTTTAGCCTATACGGGTACATTGGGAGAGAGTAAAAGGGATTTGGATGCCCTTTTTAGAGGTCAGACAATAGCCTCTGCTTCACGATTTTTAGAACCCACATTACGCTCAGAATTCATAGCCAAAGCAAGACCATTTTTACGTACAGGTATGGACATCTCAGATGGACTTTACTGTGATACAAACAAACTGTTAAATATTAATAAATATGGATTTAGTTCATTTGAAGATATCGATGATGAGATCGGGCATAGCGGAGAAGAGTATGAAATGCTTGTAAGCTTTGCACCTGAACAATATAGTGAAGTGATGGAAATTGCCGAAGCTACAAAAACACCTTTAACTGTTTATGCAAAAGTAGCTAAAAACGATGAAAGATATCCATGTAAAAGTCAACATTTTCAATCATAATCGTAGATGTCTACTGATCTTTCCATCTACGCTTCATTTTTCGCCTTAATGCTTGATTTACCTCTTCTATAAGTGTCTTTGCTTCACTACCATAAACAAAGATACTTTTGTATTCTTGTTCCACAGATGCAACATACGCTTGAAGTGCTTCTTTTTCCATCTTTGTTTTTGGAGGAGTAAAAAGGTACTTCATCGCACTCTCTTTATCATAATTTATTCTGGCAGTTTCTATATAAACTTTGCTTGATCTCAACACTACGCTATGATCAGGAAGTATTTCGTACTGCTGTACCCTAGCACCATAAGGGCTGTCATACGCTTTTCCTTTTCTATCCCAAAAGCTATAAAGAGTAATCTGTGTACCATTAATTTCATAGGTACCTTCTTGCATACTTTTATCTGCACAAGTGCCGGTTTTGTCTTGTAAAATAAAACTAAACACAAAGTGAAGATCATTATTGCGTTCCTCTTTGTAAAGCTTCATCACTTCACCTTTACTGTCATAGATATCATAAGCTTCGGTTACGATAGAAAAATCTTGATTTCCTATGGTGATATGTTCAATCTTTCCAGAAGAGAAAAGTGTGCTTGTCATGATAAGGAAAAGTAAAAAAAACTTCATAGTGTTTGCTCCGAAAAATTTCTGTCAGCTAAAGCCGTGGGATAGTCACGTTGTATACAAAGATTATGTGCAAGATGTGTAATGTCTGCTTCTCTTATGGTCTTGAACGTTTCAAAACCTCTTTTACCTTGTAGGGATGGATCAAGATATCCAAGTGCTATGAATTGTTTGACTATAGCATCTATCATATCTAGTACCGAAGAGACTTTGACTATCTCACATCTTGCATACTGTTTTACGGGAAATGAAACTTCTGCAACACGTAAGGTAGGATCATCTCCAGGGATTTGCTGTGCACCAAAAAGTGGCTTGGAACCAACCTTCGCTTCGGAAAACTCAGGAATAAACTTCGATAAATGCCTGATGGCACTTTGTGTTCTTTGGATGGTTTCCTCTTTGCTCCATGATTTTTCGATTTTTCCAATAAAATCTTTTCCCAGCTGTGGTTGACAGCTCAGCTTTGTATTTGCAACCAAACCATCATTATAGAGAGTAATCTCTTTTGTCATGCCATGCAGTTGAAAGTAGCCACCCGGATAAGGCGTAAATTGTCCCATCCCCCTTGGGGTACCACGTTCACCATGAAAAACCACTTCAGGCCAGAGTGTATCAGAAAAATGATCGTATTTGGCTACATAAGCAGCTTTGAACTCCACCATCCGTTCACAAGGTGCTCCGATCATATCATCAATCTTACCTGTCCTAAATCCTGCAGCATTGATAAGATAATCAAAGTTTTCTACTTCCTCTTTGCTATTTTCATATGTGACGCTCCACTCTTTAGTATCAGGTACTTTACAAATGTCTTTTACCGTTGTAGAAAGTTTAACGCTACTATTTTTAAGCCTTTGCAGTGAAAGAGAGATACCTGCACCGGCTCTAAAGATGTTTAGCCCATATTCTTGTACTAAAATGAGTGGAAATTGTACGCTGTCAAGGTCTACATTTTTAGCAAAAGCAATCATCCAATCATCCAATTGTGTAGGGTATGTCACCATAGATCTTTTGCCTAATGTCTCTATCTGGTTTCGGTCATAGAGTTTGAAGTACTCAGAAGCTTCACCTAAAACTTTATTGCCCAAATCTGCATCNATAAGNGCTGCATACTCTTTTTGTAANTTTTGAAGGCGTGGAAGTAAATCTTTGGCACTGTTATTACAATCAACAGGAAGTGCAATAACAGTAGGACGATAATCCACAATATTAGGATAAAAACGTAAAAAATCTATAGATTGTTTTAAAAGCGTGAGGCACTGTGCATCTGAAATATCGGGATAAAGGTTTCCACCTGCATGCAAATGGCACCAAGGAGGACCATTGACTAAAGAAGGTTCCTTTTCAAAGAGCGTGACATTTAGACCCAGTTCACTCAAATAAAGCGCCACCGATCCACCGGCAATACCACCCCCAACAATAGCAATTTTAGGTTTTCTTTTCATTTTATGCATGGGTCTTCTCTTTATCTCTATCGTCTGTATCAAATGCGCTTAAGATATCTGCAAAATCATCTATGACGATATCTGGTTTGTAAATGCGAATATCTTCTCCATAATTATAACCATAAGTCACACCCACACTATGCATATGTGATGCATTTGCTGCCAATAGATCATTTTTAGAATCACCAACCATCACACTTTCTTCTACCGTCACACCGAGTTTTGTACAGACGTGTAACAGTGGAGCAGGATCCGGTTTTTTTTGAGGGAGAGAATCACCCCCTAAAATGAGTTCAAATAAACCATCAAGCCCCAAACCTTGAAGTATGGGTTCTACAAAGGTATGAGGTTTGTTGGTCACTATAGCCAGGCGATACCCTCTTTCTTTTAGAGTATACAGCGTTGATGTAACATGTGGATAAGGTACTGTAGCATGACAAAGATTTTTGCCATAATAATCTAAAAATATTTTAAGTGCTTGCTCTGTAGCGGTATCGTCTAGTCTATCATTGACAATTCTATCACCAGATAAGGCACGCTGTACAAGCTTTAGTGCACCATTTCCTACCCATCCATCGATGACTTCCTCATCAAAAGTATCACGATTCAATGTCTTCAACATATAATTTACCGCTAGTGCCAAATCAGGTGCAGAGTTAATGAGTGTACCGTCTAAGTCAAAAATAACTAATTTTTTATTGGAAAAATTCAAGTGACACCTTTTGTTATAATAGTATTCAATAATAAATATAAATTTTTTATACCATACCAAATTTTTATTTATACTACAGATAAAAGTAAACTATTCGTAGATAAAATATGTTAGTTTGTTCAAATAGTAGATGGTTTAACACTGTGAAGTCTTTATTGGTCGATTATGCATTTTTTAGCTAAAATGCTCTAACTATTTAGCTTAAGAAAGAAATCTATGAATCTAATCTACCCTCTCAACATTAAAAATGAATTTGTCTTCAACGCTTCACCAAGAGACTTTACGGTCGAAGAGATACCTCTTTATGACTTTACGGGTGAGGGTGAGCACTTGGTACTTCAGGTACGTAAAAAAGAGTTGACGACATGGGAGATGCTCGATGCCATTTCCAACCATGTGGGTATACGTCGTCGCGATATGGGATATGCAGGTCTAAAAGACAAACATGCGATGACCATACAGTACATCTCCGTTTTAGCGATACATGAAGCGAAACTCAAAGCCTTTACACACGACAAGATCAAAATATTAGATATGGTACGTCACAACAACAAAATACGGGTAGGGCATCTTAAAGGCAATCGTTTTAATATTCGTTTAAAAAAAGTCTTGGGTGTGCAGAAAGACAAACTGGACTCTGTTCTTAAGTGGATAAAAGCCAACGGCGTACCAAACTATTTTGGAAATCAGCGCTTTGGAACCGATGGAAATAATTGGGAAGATGGTAAAAAACTCATAGAAGGTAAACTCAAGATACGTGACAGAAAAACCAAAGAGTTTCTTATGGGATCCTACCAAAGCTATCTTTTTAATGGATGGCTCTCTAAACGTATGGAGATCAATCACTTACTTGAAAAATTCACAGAGGCTGAAACGGAGCAGGTATTGAAATTGCCTAAAGGCTCACTCAAAGGTACAAAGTCACAGCCAAATTTCTTCAAACTTTTAGAAGGTGATGTCATGATGCATTACCCTTATGGACGTTTGTTTACAGTAGAAAACTTGGAAGAAGAGGCGCAACGATTTGAAGCAAAAGACATTGCACCAGCAGGACTACTTCCCGGGAAGAAAATGAATAAAGCTGAAGGTGTCGCAGGTTTTATAGAAGCACCTTTTGCTGAAGAGATCAATTTGAATGGTACAAGACGTTATGCATGGATACAAGTAACCCAGATCAAGAAAACCTATGTAGAAGAAAAAGCCCATTATGAATTGAGTTTTGTATTGCCTAAAGGATGTTATGCTACAAATGTACTAGATGTTTTGAGAGGTCAACAAGCGTAATAGGTGGTGAAATTATCTTAGGTACAGCAGAAAAAAGTTGTGTCATTGGTAGTTAAAACAACTATGTTTTTCAAAAAGGAGGAAGAATAAAAAATACTGCCATACCTAAGATATGTTCAAATTATAGCTAATTAAGATAAATTTAGTCTTAATTAGAATAATAAAAAGAAAATTCTTGGTTTTTTTAACACACCAGCCAATTTTCCATCTTAAAGATATCTTCTGTAGAAGGCATTCCTTTCCACCCGTTAGACTCTAAATACATCATTTTATTTCCAAAATATCCTACAATATACTTTTCTTTATAGATGGGAAAAGTACCTGAATGCAGCATAGCGAAAATATCATCATAACTTTTTGCTCTTTCATAATACGAAAAATCAAAACTGTGCAATGCTATGAGTGCAGCATGGAGCATCTCGTTTTTATGCATAGAATGACTAAGGACATAGTAAGTGGGGTAGACAACAGCTGGGTCTTCTAGTAATTCAGAGATATAAAATCTTTCTTTCTTTTTAGTATACATAGGAAAATTATAAATGAAATCGTATAAGATAGCTAATAATATGTCAAATTGACATATTATTGACCATCTCATTAAAGTAAAATTGACTACAATACTACAAATATCAAAAGGAAGCCTATGGCGTATGACCTTAAAGACAAACTTGTGATCGCTATTTCATCACGTGCACTCTTTAGCCTCGAAGAAGAAAACAGTATCTTTGATAAAGAGGGCTTAGAAGCATATTATGATTATCAGCTTTCTCATTTAAATGATCCTTTGTCTAAAGGTTCTGCATTTCGCTTTGTGCAAAACCTTCTTTCCATTAACAAAAAATTTAACAACAAACTCATAGAAGTGATTATACTTTCACGTAACAACGCTGCTACAGGACTACGTATAGGTCGATCCATAGAACATTATAACCTGAACATAGAACGCACAGGTTGGACTGCTGGAACTCCAGTAAGCAGATACCTTGAAGCTTTTAAAGTAGACCTGTTCCTTTCTGTTCATTCCCCAGATGTTGAAGAAGCTGTAAACTGCGGTGTTGCTGCAGCCACTATCCTCCCACATACACCCATCACATCAACGGAGAGTGACATAGTGAAGATTGCTTTTGATGGTGATGCAGTGATATTTGGTGATGAGAGTGAAAAAGTATATCAGGAAAAAGGCTTGGAAGCCTTCATTGAACATGAACGTGAAAATGCACAAAATCCACTGAGCAAAGGACCATTTTTCAAATTCCTCAAAACCATTTCAGAAATTCAAGATAAATTTCCTATGGAAGGTTCACCCATACGTACAGCACTGGTGACTGCCAGAAATTTCTCTACACATGAAAGAGTATTAGGTACATTGGAAGGGTGGGGCGTCCGGGTCGATGAAGCTTTCTTCCAAGGTGGTGTACAAAAATACGAAGTGATTAAAGCGTTTGGCGCTGACATCTTTTTCGATGACCAAGACACGCATTTAGAAGCGTCATCTAAAGAAACGCCTTCTGCAAAAGTGCCCTATAAAACAGATACTAATTAATATCACTTAGTCTCTTGTAGTTTAACTAAGTTAGTCTATAGTAATGTTATATTATACTAAAACTCTCTATTATTTGATAAGGTGAAATAATGAAAAGAGTATTTAATTTAATTAAAACACAAGAAAAAAAGCTTCGAAAGGCCTCTATACCATGGATCATGCTCTTTGTAAGCACGACTGCATATTCATCCTGTTCTAAATTGGCAAAATTTGCGGGGATGGCGCAAAATAACTTGGAAAATATCGTTGAAAAACTGATAAAGATCGAAACAACTTCAGGGAAGTATACTGTCAAAAATCATGGTTCGGGAGCGTATGGACGTTACCAGATCATGCCAAGTACTGCAAGATATTATGCAAAAAAACTCGACATACCCAATCATTTATGGAAGAAGCCTTACAATCAAGATAAAATTTTCAGAGCCATCATGAAAGACAATATCAAAAGTTTGAAAAGAAATGGGTATAAAGTTTCTGCATTTACGCTTTATGCAACGCATCAACAGGGTGCAGGCGGATTTAATGCTATTATGAAAAACAAAACACTCTCAAAAAGGTTAGAGAAGAACTTACGTCAAAATCTTCCCACAAAACTGAGAAAAGTAAAAAAATCACAACTAAGAGTCACATGGATTAATTATTGGAAAACAAAATTAGCGTAAATGGCAACAAGTACATAAACATTATTTTTGGCGTTTTTTGTAAAATTCTACTTTGAACGCATCAAATCTTTTTTCTTTTATAGCCTCTCTCATCTGTGTCATCAAATTCAAATAGTAATAAAGATTATGAATTGTACCTAGTCTAAAGTATGTGATCTCTCTTGCGCGGAAAAGGTGACGAAGGTAGGCTCGTGAATATGTTTGACACACCATACATTCACATTCAGGGTCTATAGGTCCTTCATCTGTCGTATACGCTGCTTTTTTAATGTTGACTTTTCCAAAACTTGTAAAAAGTGTCCCGTTACGTGCATTTCTGGTTGGCATGACACAGTCAAACATGTCAACACCTCGTGCAACATTCTCTACCAAATCTTCTGGTGTGCCTACCCCCATAAGGTAACGAGGCTTCTCTTCTGGCATAAACTGCGTTGTCCACTCTACGGTGTCATACATATCTTGGTTGGCTTCTCCCACGCTCAGTCCACCAATAGCAAAACCATCATAATCCATCGCACAGAGTTCTTTGGCTGACTTCTCTCGAAAAGCATTGTCTGTACCCCCCTGGATAATCGCAAAGATATTTTGATCAACACCTATACCTTCTTCTTGTTTAGCTCTAAAATAGTCTATAGATTCCTGTGCCCAGCGTGTCGTACGTTCGATACTCGCTTTAATACGTTCCTGGGTAGCAGGAAGGGCGACAAGATCGTCAAGAATCATCATAATGTCTGAGCCTAAATTATGTTGGATATCTATCACTTTTTTAGGTGTAAAATAGTGTTTGCTACCATCAATATGACTTCTAAACGTAATACCCCCTTCATCTATCTTGACATTATCAGAGAGTGAAAAAGCTTGAAATCCTCCACTGTCTGTGAGAAAACTTTTGGGATACTTTGTAAAACCATGTAATTTGCCCATAGTCTTAATCGTATCATCCCCCGGACGGATATATAAATGATAGGTATTACCCAGGATGATCTCGGGCTTGATAAATGTAGCAAGATCTGTTGCATCAAGTGATTTGACAGCGCCTACAGTACCTACAGGCATAAATACTGGAGTTTGTATGGTTGAATGGGCTGTTTTTATAGTACATGCTCTTGCTTTACCATCTGTTTTATCTATCTGAAATTCCATTGTGTTATAATATCCTCAAAAATAATTACGAAAGTATATCTATATTTTACAAAATAAGACAAAAGTGACTGTGCATCTGATCTTTCTACTATAAAAAAGAAAAAATGACTTAACAGTCGTTATATACTTTGCTTATGGCGTAAACCATATAAAGGATTCTTATCAAAAACATACTTATCTTGGCCAGTGGTAGCATTGCTAAGCATTTTATCGAATGGGTCAGTAAAAATAGGGTTGGAGAGAACGAATATTATGTCACCTGCTATAAAGCAGATACCACACCTGAAAAAATAGGTCAAAACATTACGCTTATTGATGCGGACCCTACAAGTTTTTCAAAGTTAAATCGTATTATGACGGAGACGAAGTTCTCCAACATTTTTATTGTGATGGAAGATATAGAGGATGCTGGATATGTACTCAAAAATATAGCTCTTATCAACAGTAAGATACGTATAATTCTTGTGAATCAATGGGATGACAATAAGATAGGAAAAGATCATCAAAACATAGCGATTATAGATACCGATAAACTTATAGCTGCTCATCTTTATGATCAACTTCCCAATGTACCTTTGGTTGCACAAAATGTGGGACTTGGACAAGGTGAAATTATGGAAGTCCATGTACCCTTTGGAAGTACCTATGCCTATAGGCACATAGGCTCGATCCTTCAACAAAAATGGAAAATTGCAGCAGTATACAGAGAAGGCAAACAGATTCTTCCCACCAATGCAACAATGATTCGCCCAAACGATACTTTGCTCATCTTGGGAAAACCCATCGTACTTAACGGGGTCTATAAAACCATTAATAAAAGGATAGGTCTTTTCCCTGAACCATTCGGTAAGAATGTCTATCTCATCTTAGATCTTAGACATGACAAAAAAGAGGCATTACTTTACCTTAAACAAAGTATTTATCTTATAGAGAAATTAGAAGATAAAGAGCTCTTTGTACGTATTTTATATCCGAATGATTTTGAACTAATAGATGAACTTAAATCTCTGGAATCAGATTATGTGACACTTACTATCTCTTATGAAAATAAAAATGTCAAATCTCTCATAGAAAATGATATACATGAATTTGATATCGGACTTATCATGAACAGCATCCCGACATTTGACTCTGATGCACTTAAAGAAACACTTTATGAGTTAAAAAAGCTGGTTTTTCTTTTTGGTGATAAACTTTTGTATAACATTAAAAACTCTGTAGTACTGATGAGTGAAAATGAAAAAATGGAATCTATTTCAACAACAGCTTTTGATATTTCTGAAACACTGGGCTTGGGACTTACACTTGGTGATTTTGACCCAGAAGGGGACTTTGAGAGTAAAAAGATGATCATAGAACATTATGAGACCCTGACACATATCTTCAATATGGAGATAAACATTGTACAGAAAGTTGCGAATCCCATACGAGAAATTTCAAATATGGAAGACATACTTCAAATAGCCCCTTTCGAAAAACGTCTCAACACTGACAGTCTTAAAAAACTCATTTCTGATAGAGTACAGGACTTTCTACTTACCACAAATAGACATCCCAAATTACTTGTTCCTTTTGCCCCTACAGAGTCTTAAAATTAAAGCTCTCAAAGGGCATAAGGTCCTTTCAATCGATACTTAATCACAAATAAGATAAAATAAAGCCAATACTAACGCGCAAGGTTTTACTAGATGATCGTTCCTATCGAATTAGCACATACTCAAAATATCACTTATGACATCACGATTGATACATTACCCCAACTTACTTTTGATACCAACGTTGTTGTCATTACCAACCCAACAGTTTCAGGGTATCATCTTGAAACACTCCTTTCACACATTCATGCTACAAAACTAAATGTTGTCACTATCCCCGATGGTGAAGAATACAAGACCTTAAAGACCGTAGAGAATATACTGAATGAATGTTTTGAACATAAGCTTGATCGAAAATCTTTACTTATTGCTTTTGGTGGTGGTGTGATAGGTGACATGACAGGCTTTACTGCCAGTCTCTACCAACGAGGTATAGACTTCATACAGGTGCCCACAACACTATTGAGTCAAGTGGATGCAAGTGTCGGTGGTAAAACCGGTGTCAACAATTCTTATGGGAAAAACCTTATTGGTGCTTTTTATCAGCCTAAAGCTGTTTATATAGACCCGGCATTTTTAGAGACATTACCTCCAAGAGAGTTTGCTGCAGGTGTGGCAGAGATAGTCAAAATGGCTGTCATGTTCGACAAATCATACTTTGAATTTTTGCAGACAGCTGATCTTAGAGACTCCCAAACACTTAAAGAAGTGATCAGAAAAAGTGTTGAACTAAAAGCATGGGTAGTAAACCAAGATGAAAAAGAAGCGGGCATTCGTGCTGTACTTAACTATGGACATACATTTGGTCATGTGGTTGAAAATGAAACGAACTATACCACCTATCTACATGGGGAAGCTGTAGCTATAGGCATGATAATGGCAAATGCTTTATCTGTTGAACTTGGTTTGTTTACAGAGCAGGAGGCCAAAGAGGTAAAAACACTTTTAGAAAAAGCATCATTGCCTACAAAGTACACTATCAAAAATGTAGATGAATTTTATGAGCATTTCTTTTTGGACAAAAAAAGTGCCAAAGGAAGTATCAAGTTTATCTTACCCAATGGTATGGGGAACCACAAAATGGTATCTGACATTGATGAAGATATTGTAAAAAAAGTACTTCGAAGCTTTGGAGAAGAAAAATGAATTTTAAAAATACCCTCATCACTTCTATTCTACTTTTAAGTACTTTGACATATGCCGAACCAAGCTTAGATGAAAATAATCCTGCAAAAGTTCAAGAGAGTGCTGAAACACTTAAAGAGCAAAGAACAGCTAACTATCTATTACAAAAAAAAGTCATTGAAGAAGAACTGACAGATAACAATATTTGGTCAAAAATATACAGTAATTACCATACGTATCAAGAGTTAAAACAGCAAAAAATTCTTCTTTCTGAAAGTATAGAAACATTAGAAAGTCTAAAAAACCCAACGAGATATGAAAAAAATACGCTTCAAAATAAAAAAGAGATGATGGAAACACTTTTAGGGAAACTACAATTGCTTAAAGAGTATGAAAAAGACCCTTTTAAAAAGCTCTTGACACCTCCTGCAATAGGTGATATACCTCATGTAGAAAATCCTTTTTCGGTTATCTCTGCGATTTCATATAGAGAAAAACTCCTCTCAGATCAGGAAGAGTACAACACCCGATACGTCTCATTACAAAACATCATTAAGAAATTTAAAGAACGACAAACACTTATCAAAAAACTTTTGAACTTAGACCCTTTAAATAAGGAGTATTTGGACGCCCTTTTAGATACAGAAGATCAAATCAAAACCTTTACCCCTGTCATTGATATATTTAAAACAACAGAAAATGTGTATAGTAAAAAAATTGATGAGATAGAGCTCAATCTCAAAAGTGATGTGACTCGGGAAATAGAAAAAACGGTCACTATCGGGGCAGTGATAGTGTTCTTTATTTTGCTTTTATTTTTTATTAAATACTTTGTGAGAAAATATATGTCAGATAATGACAGTTTTTATGCCATTAACAAAGCACTCAATATCTCTTTTGTAAGTATTTTAATTTTAACTTTACTCCTTGCCTATATAGAGAACGTAAGTTATCTTGTCACTATTTTAGGTTTTGCCTCGGCAGGTATTGCCATTGCGATGAAAGATTGGTTCATGTCTCTTATGGGATGGGCAACCATTGTACTTGGGGGTGCTATCCATGTAGGTGACAGGGTTCGATTTGTGCGAGGAGATGTCGAGTATGTAGGTGATATCGTCGATATCTCCTTGCTTCGTATGACGATGCATGAAGATATTAACCTCACGTCTTACATGACCAACAGAAGAGCAGGGCGTATGATCTTTATCCCAAACAACTTCATATTTACTGATATGATTGCGAACTATTCTCATTCTGGACTAAAAACAGTATGGGATGGGATAGACTTTGTGATCACTTTTGATTCTGATGCACATAAAGCCACACAAATTGCTAAAGAGATCACAAAAAAATATTCGAAAGGGTATACAGATATCACAAGAAAGCAACTCAATAAACTTAGAAGTAAATACGGTATGCGAAACACAAATGTTGAACCTCGTATTTTTACACACATTGAGCCTTATGGTTTCAAAATATCCGCATGGTACCTTACTAACTCGTATGCCACTATGACACTTAGAAGTACCATTTCCATTGAAATCATCGAACGTCTTCAGGCAGAAGAAAAGATACAACTTGCATTTCCTACGCAATCTATTTATGTGGATAAAAATGTACCAAGACCTGAAATGCCATTGAATGATCTAGATTTAAATAAAGAGCTTTAACAATGCAAAAAGTCTATTTTAAAACCTTTGGATGCCGAACAAATCAATTTGACACTCAAGTCATGATGTCCAAACTCAAAGATTATCAACTTACAGATGATGAGCTTGGGTCAGATATTATTGTTGTCAATTCTTGCACTGTTACGAATGGAGCAGACTCTTCTGTACGTAACTATATCTCCTCTATGCAGAGAAAAAATCCGGAAGCCAAAGTTGTACTCGCAGGCTGTGGATCACACTCCAAAGGTGAATCCTTATTTGAAGACAAAAAAGTCTTTGGTGTGATAGGTCACTCTGAAAAAGAAAATATCAATGCAGTACTTAAAAATGAAACACCTTTTTACCAGATAGGTGACCTTGAACATATAGATTCAACCATTGTAGAAGAGTTTGTAGGAAAGAGCAGGGCTTTTATCAAAATCCAGGAAGGTTGTGACTTTAGATGTTCATACTGTATCATACCTTCTGTACGTGGGGATGCACGTTCTCATAAAGAAGAGACCATTTTAGAACAAATAAGCAAGCTTGCGGCAAATGGCTTTGGAGAGTTTATATTGACGGGAACCAATGTAGGAAGTTACGGACAAGATCATAATACATCCATGGCAAAATTACTAAAGAAAATGAGCATGATTCGTGGGGTAAGACGTATACGTATAGGAAGTCTTGAACCCATACAAATAGACGATGAATTTATGGAACTGCTTAAAGAGCCTTGGATGGCAAAACACTTGCACATTGCTTTGCAGCATACCAGTGACAAAATGCTCAAAATAATGAACAGACGAAATGCATTCAAAACAGATCTAGAACTTTTTAGAAAAATTGCAGATCATGGCTATGCTTTGGGAACGGACTATATTGTCGGACACCCTGGTGAAGATGACAAAGAGTGGAATGAAGCGATATCTAGAGTTAAAGAATTACCACTAACCCATGTGCACGCTTTTTCATACTCTAAGCGTGACAACACTGCTTCTGCAACCATGAAGCCTGAAGTAAAAGGAAACATAGCCAAAGAGCGTCACCGTGAGCTCTCTTCCATTATCAAGGCTAAAAACTATGCTTTCAGACGTGAGCATACGCAAAACCTTGAAGTCTTACTGGAAAGTGGCAAAGAAGGTGTCTATCAAGGATTTGATCAATACTTTAATAAAATCAGTGTTTCAAGTGATGAAGACTTAAGTGCCAACTGGGTCTTCCTTAATAATGTGGAGGTGACCAATGAAGGCAATCAAACCAAAATTTAATCTATCAAATATAAAAGTAATTACCGTACTACTTGTAGTTCTGGTCATCTTACTTTCCTTTGCTGCCTTTAGAGATACAGACACGCTGATTACCCATGATCAGGCTAACAAACTCTATACGCAAAACCAGATAAAAAAAGTCATTGTTGATGGTGATTTCATCCGATTAAGAACAGATACAAATACGTATAAAATCTACAAAGATGCCATCAATAAAACAGCATTTTTCACCAAATATCCAGTAGAGATAAAGGAGGACAACCGTTATCTTTATGATCTGCTTTCACTGCTTATCATCATCGCAGCATTTGTATTTTTATATAGGCTTTTAAAGCAAAATAGACTTCAACAACTCAAACATATAAGAGCTACTTCTAAAACAGAGGATGCACCTAGAAATGAACCGGTACAGGCACTGACTTCAAATGTTACCTTCAAAGATGTTGCGGGTATCAAAGATGTAAAAGAGGAACTTGAAGAGATCATCGATTTTCTTAGAGAACCCAAAAAATATCGGGACTTAGACATCCGTCTACCTAAAGGAGTGCTTCTAGTGGGACCTCCAGGTGTAGGGAAAACCCTCATTTCAAAAGCCGTTGCAGGAGAAGCCAATGTACCATTCTTCTATCAGAGTGGTGCTTCATTTGTACATATTTACGTAGGAATGGGTGCGAAAAGAGTCTCTGAACTCTTTAAGAAAGCAAAGCAAATGGCACCAAGTATCGTGTTCATCGATGAGATAGATGCCGTAGGGAAAAGTCGTGGTGAATTTAGGAATGATGAGAGAGAAGCAACACTCAACCAACTCCTTACGGAAATGGATGGCTTTGAAGACAGTTCGGGTATTATAGTCATCGGTGCAACCAATAAAATAGAGATGCTTGATGAAGCACTGTTACGGGCAGGACGTTTTGATAGACGTATACATATTTCACTGCCTGACCTAGAAGACAGACTCAAAACACTTGAACTTTATCTTGTACATAAACCAAATAATGTTAATCTAGAGGAAGTCGCACGTATGACAGTAGGATTTAATTCTGCTGCACTAGATACACTTACAAATGAAGCAGCTATTTACGCGATGAGAGAAGGGCGTAGTGTAGTTGAAACTTCTGATTTTGAATCGGTGAAAGAAAAAGTTTTACTGGGAAAACGCAAAATACTCTCTTTTACCGAAGAAGAAAGAGAAATTCAAGCCATTTATCAAGCGGCAAAAGCTGTTATAGCCACATGGCTGGATGTTGAATTTGAAAAGATAGGTATCGTCAATACAAGACTGGTCAATCAGGAACATGAGATACTCTCCAAGAGTCAACTTCTTTCCCGTATTAAAGTCTATCTTGCAGGTAGTATAGCTACGAAGATGCACTATAGTGAACAATTTACCAATGCAAGTACAGATATAGCTCAGGCAAAAGAGATAGTTAGAAAAGTGGTTTATGAGTATGTAATGAGCGAAAATTTCATCGTAACACCAAAACAAGAAGAAGAACTTTTACGTGAATCTGTTTCAGAAGTAACGACACTATTAAAAACACTTGAGAAAGCACTCACTGAAGTCTCTGTCTTTCTTTTAGCACATGAGAATATCACCGCTGAAGATTGTAGGGTGATATTACGTAAAATATTTTAGATAATCATATTATTATGAAGTATTTTAATGGTTTCTCCCTAAAAGATGAAGAGGGATTATTTGATGCTTATCTTACAGAGAGTGACTATTGTGTTGCCGGTTTTTCTTATGGTGCACAAAAAGCATTTGAATATGTCTATCATGCTACAGAACGTATAGATAGACTCATACTGCTTTCTCCCGCTTTTTTTCAAACGCAGAAGCCAAGCTTTATCCGTACCCAGTTGCGTTACTTTGAAGCAGGTCATGAGTCCTATGTTAAACAATTTCTTTCTAATATTGCTTATCCTTCAAAATTAGACCTTAGCTCCAAACTTCACACGGGAACGAAACAGGAACTTGATTCACTGCTAACCTATCAATGGGAGCAGAAAAAAATACGCGAAGTGCTTGATAAAGGCATTACCATAGAAGTCTTTATAGGAAATGAAGACAAAATCGTAGATACACAGGAAGCATTAAAGTTTTTTAAAAACTCAGGCATGACAACCTATCTGTTAAAAAAATCTGGACACTTATTAAGGGATTGATATGACAAACATTGTAATCACCGGCTGTTCAACCGGTATTGGACTCGAAACAGCCATCTATTTGAAAGATAAATTTATAAAGGTCTATCCTACTGCACGTGATTCCAAAGATGTTGATATGCTCAAGAATATGGGTTTTGAGCATGCCATGCAACTTGATGTCACCAAACCTGAAATGATTACAGCCGTCATAGAACAGGTATTAGCGCTTGAAACCAGTATAGATGTCTGGTTTAACAATGCCGGTTATGGACAAGCAGGAGCCACAGAAGACATAACAACAGAGACACTACGTGAACAGTTTGAAACCAATGTTTTTGGATTGCATGAATGTACAAAACAGATCATACCCGTCATGAGAAAACAAGGTCATGGAAAAATTATTCAGCACAGTTCGGTACTTGGGCTGATCTCTCTTTTTGGTCGTGGTGCCTATACTGCAAGTAAATATGCCATTGAAGGATTGACAGATACCCTAAGACTGGAACTGAAAGATACCCATATCTATCCAGTCCTTCTTAATACGGGTCCCATCACAAGCCATTTTCGTCAAACAGCACTTAAAAAACTTGAAGAAAATATAGATATCGATCACTCAGTCTTTAAAGACAAATATCTTTCCAGCCTTAAAGGAACACAGAAAAAAGTACCTTTTAACGAACCAGCAACATCTGTCGCGAGTATCGTACATAAGATCATACTTACAAACCGACCAAAGCCTCGTTATTACATTACTAAGGCAACCTATCTATTGGGGTTCTTCAAAAAGATTTTGAGCACATCATACTTAGATAGACTCTTAGTTAAAATCGGGTAATAAATTGAATCAATTTTCGCTATAATCTCAACTAAAATGGATTCCAAGGAAACAAATAAATGGATAAGATCAAAATAGGTGTTGTCACCACAAGTGATAGAGCATCACAGGGAATATACGAAGATATTTCCGGTGTAGCTATTATGAATACCATGCAAGAATATCTGCTGAATGAATGTGAATATGAGTATAGATGCATCCCAGATGAACAAAGTCTGATAGAAACAACTCTCGTAAATCTGTCGCGTGATGAAAAGTGTGATCTTATAGTGACAACCGGTGGTACTGGTCCGGCAATGAGAGATGTCACAACTGAAGCCACTGAAAATGTGTGTCAAAAGCTTCTTCCGGGTTTTGGAGAACAAATGAGAGCGGTGAGTTTGCAATATGTGCCTACAGCCATACTCTCTCGTCAGACAGCGGGTATCTGTAATGGTTCGCTTATCATCAACCTTCCAGGAAAGCCTAAATCTATCCGTGAGTGCTTAGATGCAGTCTTCCCTGCTGTACCATACTGTATAGATCTTGTAGGCGGTGCTTTTATGGAAGCAAATGAAGAAGTGATCAAAATCTTCAGACCTAAAGCAAAATAACATAAATTCTTTTCGCAAAAGGCATACCTTTAGTGAGATGAATGGGTATAAGGCTTTGCCTTTTACAAAGAAGAAAGGGTAATAGTAAAATATGAATATAAATTTTATAGAAACTAAAATGAATGAGATCATTAAAGAACTTGAAATGGAAGTGATGACTGTTCTTATGGATGAGAGTCTTGACAAAAAACAAACCAATCTACATATGAAACCTCTCACCTCGACAAAAAAGATACTAAACAATGCTCTAGACAGTATCAAAATGGTCGATAAACTAGGAAAAGAAGAGTTAGGTAAGTAAGCATGACAAACAGTATGATTCTATTACTCTTTCTATCGACTGTTGTCTTGTTTTTCTGGGGTGTCTATCGAACAGTTAAGACGCAAAAAAAGATTTACCTACTTGCATTTTTTCCATTTATTCTTCTTATCATCACTATGTTTTTGATGTAAGTACTACGAGAAACTCATTTCCTCGTAGAGGTCATACCTGCAGCCAGCCATGTCTGTAAACCTCCACGATACCATTTAATTTTTTCAGCGGGATAACCTATATCCAGAAGGGCCGTTATCATCGCTACAGATTGGCTGCACCATGGACCATTACAAAAAATAACAATGGTTTTGGCTTTGCTAAAGTTCAGAGTATCATCTTCACTTATCTTCACACCGAGTATTCTTAATGCATGTTCAAATTCAAATTCAAAACTTTCCCGCTCTTTAAAATGATGAAAAGGCATATTGATCGCCCCGGGAATAGTACGATAATCATACCACTCCTGTTTGCGTCCATCTATAAGCATCATAGAGTCATCACTCTGCATATGCTTCATAAAGGCAAGTACTTCCAGTTCTCCATAGGTATCAATCTCTTCATGTAAATGTATGGGTAATAGCTTTCCTGTAGTATGAACATAAGTCGATTTACAGGCTTGAGGTACTTTCTCATGTGCATAGTTTCCCGTCCAAACCATCATGTTATTGATAGGTATTTTTTTACAGGCTGCAGGAATGTCACGTTTAACCAGAAGATTTTCGAGCTTTCCACTTGCATTGATTGTCTTGATGTGTATGCCTTCATACTCAAAGCCTTCATTTTCGGCCATTATTAGAGAAGTACATAGAAATGAGATGATTATTATTTTATACTGCACATTGCATCCTTTATTTGTTATGGTAGCATATCATCTGTAGAAAGTATGTGTAATGGAAGTTCATACGCTAGAAAAGTCTAGCATATGTTTATGGAAGGCTTATACGTTTGATGCTACTTTATAGGTAGGGTCATCTTCCTCATAACTACAGAAAGGTCCGGCAGACTTAAGCATACGCTTACAATCTTGAGAGAGATGTCGAAGGGTAAGTTTCTTACCCGCTTGTTTATATTTCTCAGTAATGGCATCTATGGCTTCCGCACCTGATGAATCCATCACTCTAGCACTTTTAAAATCAATCACTACATCATTAGGATCATTGTTTACATCAAATTGTTCATTAAACGAAGTAACTGAACCAAAGAAAAGAGGACCATCTAGTTCATAAATTTTCTTACCGTCTTCTTCTTTCGTCTGTGCAAAGATCTTGGCATGTTCCCAAGCAAATACAAGTGCTGAAATGATAATACCAGCAATTACAGCCACTGCCAAGTCTTCAAGTACGGTGATGATAGTTACAGTGATCAGTACAAAAGCATCAGCTTTTGGCATATGCTTAAGACGCTTAACAGAAGAGAACTCAAATGTTCCTATACTTACCATAAACATAATACCCACAAGTACTGCCACAGGAATCGCTGCAATGATATTTGAAAAGCTAACCACTAAAATGATAAGCAACACTGCAGCAGTAAATGAAGATAAACGACCAAGTCCACCAGAAGTGAAGTTTATCACAGACTGGCCAATCATCGCACAACCTGCCATACCACCAAAGAGTCCTGACGTACTATTTCCTACACCAAGGGCGATACACTCTTGATTTCCTGAACCACGCTTACCACCCATCTCATCAAGGACAGAAAGGGTAAGTAGAGATTCTATAAGTCCTACAAGAGCCACGATGATAGCTACAGGCAGTATGATCATCATAGCGTCTAAAGTAAATAGTGTATTCAATGGTGCGACGAAAGACGGAAAAGAAACGTTTGAAAGGTCTGCTAGGTCACCTACCGTTTTTGTTGCTATCTCTCCAAAGTAAACAACAATGGTCACAACAACGATGGCCACAAGACCTGCGGGAACAGCCTTTGATACTTTAGGAAGAAACTGCATCGTTGCCATAGTCACAATGATAATAACATACATCATGTAATTTTCTGAGAAACTTGCTACGATAATATCAAGCCATGAACTATATTGTTCCACATTGACTGGTGCTAAGAAAGTAAGCTGTGCCATAGCAATAACGATAGCCAAACCATTGACAAACCCAAAAAGGGCAGGTTGCGGTACCAAACGGATAAATTTACCCATCTTCAGTACACCAATGGTTATCTGTATCAGTCCGGCGATGATCGAGGTAAGAAGAATATAGTGCAGTACCATCATTGAAAGTGCTTCAATGCCTAACTCTGGATACATACTTTTAACAGAGAGTCCAAGTCCTACAAATACTACTGCTACAGAACCTGTAGCACCAGAGATCATTCCTGGTTTACCACCAAGTAGGGCAGTGATAAGCCCAATAATAAATGCGCCATACAGTCCAACCACAGGAGAGACACCCGCAATAAATGAAAATGCAATGGCTTCAGGGACGAGTGCAACAGCGACAAGTGCTCCAGAAAGAATGTCATTTTTAATGTTTTGTTTCGAATAGTTTTGAATGTTAAACACATCAATTCCTTACTTTGTTTGTAGTCGAAATTTTACCATAATAGTTTTACAAGCTACTGCTTCAACGGGTACAGTGTCTTGCTCTTTGTACAAATGCCTTAGCCCGATATCCCTGCCAAATATCCACTGGCAAAAGACCACTGAAGATTATATCCTCCGCATGGTCCGTCTATATTCATCACTTCACCGCAGAAATAAAGTCCTTGTAACTTTTTACTTTGCATTGTGTAAGGATCTATCTCTTTAAGATCTACACCGCCTCGTGTGATCATTGCCATTTTAAAGCCATCATGACCATTAATAGTAAGTGGTGTCGATACAAGAAGTCTGATCAGTCTGTCTCTTGCAGCACCAGATTGCTTACTTAATGTCAAAGAAGGATCTGTTTCTGCCATTTTACAGAGTTCTATACTTACAGACTCGGGAATTAGCGTGAGAAGCAATTGCAATGTATTTTGATGGGGATTTTTTGAAAGTTCAGACTTAAAATGCTCTCGTATCTGTTCTTCATTCATCCCCTTTGTTAGATTGATACGTATGGGAACTTCGTCAAATTTACTTAAAAGGGGTGTAATCTCTCGGGAAAAATCTAAGACTACAGGACCTCTGATACCCTCTTTTGTAAAGATAAGATCACCTTTGGCAGAAAGTTTCTTATATTTTTTCATATCAACATGCATAGCTACCTTTGGAAGGGTGTCAGCTCTACAGTTACCTACCCATGTATCTTTGGTTTTTAGTGGCATCATGGCAGGATAAAGATCTGTGACTTTATGTCCTACAGACTCTGCCATAGGATAGCCATCACCTTCAGCTCCAAGTACAGGATAACCCATACCACCGGAGGCGATCACCACATTATCACCCCTAAATGTATCGGTAAGCGTATGGACTCCCGTTATTTTTTCTCCATTATGTTCTAAAGTCACAACTTTTTGAGTACACAAAACTTTGACTCCAAGGTTTTGCATTTCTTGTGACATCGCGTTTATAATCGTCGAAGCACTATGCGTAATAGGAAAAACGCGGTAGCCATCTGGCGCATGACTCTCCACACCAAGATCTTTAAAAAATGCCATCAATGCTTTATGGTCCAATGCCTCTAACGCAGGAGTCATAAAACGTCCATCACGTCCAAAACGAGCCATAAAGTCTTCATTGGAAAGTGTGTTAGTCAGGTTACAACGTCCACCACCTGTGGCTTTAAGTTTCGCACCTATCTTGGAAAGTTTCTCTAAAAGGAGTACGGACTTACCCCTACGTGAAGCAGTAATAGCCGCCATCATACCTGCTGCTCCAGAACCAATGACTATAAGATCATACTTTAACACAACGAGGTTCCTTTAGGAGAGATATATCATTAACATCATATCAAAATGTTCTATAAATCCCTCTCAAGTTCACAAATAGGTTAGGGTTATGATAAAATACACATCCATAAATATGACAGCTCGGAGTACCCTTTGACATTTACTATCCATTCCATGCAAGATATCATGCTAAGGCTCACAACTAAGATACAGACACTTGAAGCAGGAAAAACCATTCATTTTGAGATACTTGACCCAAATCTAGCAGAAGGGTATGCAGGAGAAACGCTGAAGATAGAAGGAAAAAGCTATATTTACCGGGGGTACAAATCATGGACAGACCTCGCTGAACTTTTAATGTGTAAGATGATGACCCCGGAAAAAAGTAACTATCCTAAGGTAAAACTTACTTTTAAAAAACTAGAAATACAAAGCTCTTTTCACTTAGCGTCTTTGGAAGACAAAGCAGAGAAATATGGCCTTAATTCTCACTTTTCACACATACATAAAATGGAAGAGCCAGCCTTTCTTTTCTACTATATACAAGCCTTGAAAAATGCCAAACTGAACGAAAGAAGATCTGTTTTAAACCTTGGTATCAACACCGGTGATGAGTTTAGCATCATTAAAAATAGTTTAGACACCAAAACATACAAAAAGATAAAACTTACAGGCATTGACCATTCAAATTCAGCCATAGAGTATGCCAAAAGTGCTTTTCCTGAAGAAAACGTCACATTTTATAGACAGGATATAAACGATCTTGAGCATTTGAATTTAGAAAAATTTGATCTACTCATAAGTATCGGTACACTTCAAAGTCCGAGTATCAACTTTAAACCTTTTTTTATGTCACTGGTGCAAAACTACCTGGAAAAAGATGCCGCTATTATCTTAGGGTTTCCAAACAGCCGATGGGTGGGGGGAGAGATGATCTATGGCGCCAAAGCACCCAATTATGCTATGAGTGAAATGTCATTGCTATTTAATGATGTCATTTTCTGTAAAAAGTACCTACAACAACACAAGTACAGAGTTACACTTACCGGGAAACAGTACATTTTTTTAACTGCAACTAAAATACTATAACTATTTAAAGGTCTTTTTAACCTATAGTTTTCATATTAAATATTTTTAAATATTATACTTGAATAGCTACGCTCAAGCATATTGGAACGAAATACGCTTGAGAAGTAATTTTATGAAGAGAACTAGCGCTTACCGCCACCACCACCTTTTCCACTCTTCATGCCATTTCCAGACATATTACCTTTTCCCTGACCAGTACCTTGACCATTTCCATTGGTACCCTGATATTTATTTTGGTATTTATACTGTTTTTTATACTGTTTTTTGCCACCCATACCAGTACCATCGTTTAATCTTTGTTGCGTTTGAAGTTGCGTTTTAAGATCTGTTTGTGTTGCCTCTACTGCAAATAATGAAGGAGAAGCTAAAAGTGCTACTGCTCCTAATGCTAATACTGTCTTTTTCATATTAAATCCTTGTAAAATTAATTTTCTATCATTCAAAGTTTAAATAAAAAGTGTGAATTATGCATGAAATCCACTTTTCTAATGAATAGAAAGAGATTAATATTCTCCAATATTATTTTATTGCTGTCATTAAAAAGACAGTAAATGTGGCGTGTGGCTTGGAGATTTCATTGGCTAAACTGAATGTAATATCGCTAAACCCTACCTCTTTCGCATACCTAGTAAGGAGCTGACGATCGAAACCATAATGAAAGACACCTGTATTGTCACTATGAAAAGAACCATCCTCACTATCCAGATCTGCAATAGCGATAAATCCTCCCTCATCAAGCATAGTATAAAGCTTTGAAAATAGGGCAGGTATATCTTCTAAATGATGAATGGTCATAGAAGAGATAATACCATCGAACTTTCTTTCAAGTGTATCAGAACTCAAATCTCTTTCAATGATCTCGGTATGACAGCTGAATTCATCACACTTGTTCTTAAACTCCAAAAGCATAGAAGGGGAGTTGTCTACCGCAACTATTTTCTTTATATAAGGAGCGATAAAATAGCTTAAAAGCCCTGTACCTGCACCAAAATCCATGAGTTCCATGGATTTATCTATCTTTATATTATTTACTATTAGCTGAGCTATGCCTTTGGCATTTTGCACACGCGTACTGTTCATATCCCATGACTTTGATTTGTTTGCGAAGTGATCTACTTTTGTTTCCATTGTATTCCTTAATATTATTTAGTATGTTACTAGAAGAGCGTCTCTTGTTTTTCAATTTTTATATTCTCCCAAAAGAAATCTACATGCTTTTCAAACATCGAAACAACGGAAGAGGTCGATTTTTTATCTAATTTTAGCAAAGAAACCTGCATTTGATAGAAAAAGAGTGGTGAAAAGAATTCATTTGCGAGTAATAGCGGATCAGAAGACTGTATCATCTCTTCTTGCATCATCATAAAGAAGATACTTGAGAGCTTTTTAACGTTCTCCTGGTAGAAATACTCATTATAGATCTCCCTTATGCGTTCATTTCTGTATATCTCTTGCATCAATAGCTTTAAAAGTGCCTCATTTTGTCCATCAAAGCCTATTAGCTTAAAAGTAGTGGCAATAGACATTAAGAGTGACTTTCCTTGTTTATGGAGCTCTGAGGGCTCTTTATCGTTAAATATCGTCACTATTGCAGAAGAGGTGAGTTCGCTTACCAGAGTTTCGAGTATCTCATCTTTATTCTTAAAGTGGTTGTATAGCGCACTTTGCTTCATACCCATAGTACCGGCTATATCTCTTACTGTGGTTGCCTTGTATCCTTTGGTTGCAAAGAGTTTAAGGGCTACTTTCAGTATTTTGTCTTTTGTTTTACTTCCTTTAGTAGGGGAAGAACTAACGCTCTCATCGTTCATAATGACTCCTTTAATGACATTATAGTGAACAAATGTTCATTTGTCAAATAGGTATTTCTCATAAACAAGAACAAGTGTTCATGTTTTAATTTATAATCTTTTCTCCAAGAACAAATGTTCACAAAATAAGAACCGGGGGATTATCCATATGAACACTTGTTCATTATATATTCATAAACGTACGTGTATACGGCTATCTTAACTCATTCTTGTTTCATGTTCCTCTATTCTAAAATTGACAAAATAAAGAAATTTAAAATATATTAATAAATATTATATTGAAAGCGCTCCTACATGTTTTATTGCTG